>Ga0078972_1000891_pt1 | contig 121159 bp, 113 predicted proteins | sample YelNatPaOPGAMG01_FD_67568 | JGI IMG/M metagenome (GOLD analysis project Ga0078972, IMG submission 67568) | Hot spring thermophilic microbial communities from Obsidian Pool, Yellowstone National Park, USA - OP-RAMG-01 (SPADES assembly) (version 2) | ecosystem: Environmental > Aquatic > Thermal... | reverse complement strand
GCTAGGTATATGCTTCGTTATACGATTCCGGTTAAGGGGTACGAGCAATGTGTAAATAAACTCATAGACTACTGTAGGGATAACCACGTGGATGAAGTTCTCCTCTTTACAAATGGTATAAGGACTTGGATGGGTGGCATAGAAACTGTAGATGAGGCTGAAAGGTATTCGCGGGTCGTAGGTTACGGTATGGATAAGCTTAGGAGCATAGGAGTAGACGTTAGTATAAACGTCGTCTGTACAATAGGGCATAATGACTTCAATCAAGACCTTAGAAGGCTTTTCCCATTCCAATTCCAAGTAGATGTGAGCGGTGTGGAAAGTAGAGCCTGTGCATGCCCACTTGATCCAAAATGGCAGAGCCATATAAGTGAGGTATATCGGATATATGCTTCTTTAAAGCCGAGAATAATATGGGTTGACGACGACTTCCGTTTACATAACCATCCTCCTGTACGCTGGGGTTGCTTCTGCCCCATACATCTCGAAGAATTTGCTAGAAGGTTCGGTAAATACCTATCTAGGGAAGAACTCGTCAGAGAAGTTCTAAAGCCTCGCTATCCGCCGACAGAGGAAAGGAGGATATGGTTGGAAGTACTTGGCGATACAATGATACGTGCAGCTACAGTGCTTGAGAAAGCTGTTCACCAGGTAAGCCCGGATACCATGATTGGTCTTATGACGTCATCGCCCGAAGTCCATTGTGTTGAAGGTAGGAGGTGGCGGGAGCTTCTCAAAGCCTTATGCGGTCAACATAGGCCTATTATACGCCCAACCCTCGGCAATTATTCCGAGGGAGATAAAAGGTCTCTACTTCACGGTTTAACTTTAACATTGCATACAGTAGCCTTAGTTCCCAAAGATACGATAATATGTCCTGAAGTGGAAAACTGGCCTTATACGGTTTTCAGCAAGTCTGCAAAATTCACATGGCTTCAAATAGCCCTATGTCAACTACACGGTTTCCCTAATATAACTTTAAACCTCTGCAGTCCAGGCGCGCCAATCGATGAAGAGCCAAAGTATGGGGAAATGTTGAAGAACAGTAAGCCATTCTTCAATGCTATAGCTGAACTCGTATCTCAAGCTGAATGCGTACCTAAAGGTGTTGGACTCTTCTTCCATGAGCGAGGGGCGCTTTTCAGGCTTACAGATGGGAAGTCGTGGGATGAGCTTGTCGCTAGAAGACCTTGGGATTTAACCCTACCTCTACTAGGATTCTCGATCACATATGGCGAGTCTGATGTATACGCGGTTTCGGGAGACAGTATACTTGCATTAAGCGATAGCGAGTTGAAAGAGCTCCTCAAGAAGGGGTTAATACTTGATGCTGATGCGGCTAAAGCTCTATGTATGAGAGGCTTCTCCCACTTAATAGGGGTTGAAGTAGGTGAGGCGATATACAACGGGTATGCTGAAGAAGTTCTCGATGAGGAGTTTGGTAAAAGACCAGGTGAGACTCCAACATACATAGCGGCTCCCCTCCAAAACCTCTCTGGAGGTGGATGGCTGAGAACGATTAAACCCCTTCCAGGAGCGAGAGTGGTATCCCAAATAGTGGATAATGAAGGCGTTAAGTTGACGGATGGATTAACGCTTTTCGAAAATGAACTTGGAGGCAGAGTAGCAGTATTTCCACATGAAGGAAAATCTGGTGAAATAGAGGCGATAAGCTTTAGAAACTGGATCCGCCAAATCCAAATTAAAGCAACTATAGACTGGTTAAGTAAAGGGAAAACGCCATTCTTCGTAAAAGCCGCCGACGTCATCCCCGTGAGAATAGACCAATCTGAGAGAGAAGGGAGGAGTGTATAGCAGTTGGAGATGATGAGTCGAACATAAGCCTCTTTAAAGCTGTGGGGCTAAGTATAGCCTTTAACCCAACATCTAAAGAGGTTGCTGAAAACGCGGATATAGTCGTATCTGGAAGGCTTTCAAACATCATCCCAAAATTGGTTGAGTTTCTCTCTAAACGTGGCTTCTCATATCAGACTTCTACTGAAACAAGAGTTTAACTCCCCTAAGGTTTCTCCCCATAAATACCTGTTCTACGGACTTTCCACGCACCTAGCCATACATTCCAAACTGAGCAATACGTATGATCGAAGTGAATTTTACCATAAAAATGCATTTTATCGCACGCATCATATTCTTCCATAAAAGTGAAGAAATTTAGATCGTGTAGCAAACTCCTCTAACTGGCACAATTACTTCAAAGTATTTGTTAAACATGCTTCTAAAGGCTTCAGGGTATTCCGTGTGTACGGGGAATAGTTTTAAACCAGGTAGCCCTCTGAGCGTCATTAAACCCCTTCTAAGCTCCCATGGATAGGCGTGGCCCGATGAATGTATATGGTAGGCTTCCGCGCCCAATAAGTTAAGCCAATTCTGTAATCTTTTGAAAGCTATGAAAGTTTCTTCTTCAAACGGCTCAGAGGAACTCAACACGTATATGCTCCCGGGAGGAGGAGATAAATCTACAACTTCCCTGAGGTTATAGAATGAAGTGCATAGAATGTACTCTGAAGGTTTTCTACGTAGTTCTTCACTAGAATCTTCATAGTCTAAGACATCCTTGCCGACTACTGGAACATTTAAACCTTCAACCCCCTGTAAGGCCTCCAAAACCGCTCTATGTCGTTTGGTAACGACTAGTCTTCTGTTTAAAGTAGAAGCGACTTTGCAGACGGTTCTCAATCTATCTACGTCTCCTGGAGACATGTCAACTATCGCCAGACTATTACATTCAGATAGAACCCTAACCATGTTGTTTTCAACATCCTTCTCCGACAGCGGTGAGCAGAGCTGACCTACGTTCGTACCCTCACAGATAACCGCTTTAACCTGCAACTCTGAAGCCAATTTAAAAATGTCAACTTTAGGTTTAAAGACTCCATGGGTTCTAAAATCTCCCACGTATAGTAGTGAACCGGAGGATGTTTCAACTATCAGCGAGTAGGATCCTGGAATACTGTGATCTACTGCCTGAAACTCTACGGTTATGGAGCCTATATTCACCCTATGACCTGAATGTACGGGTTTAAAATCTAAGTGTTCAATCTTCTCAAACTTCCTCTTACGCCGTGTTTTAAGCTTAGACTCTATTATGCGCTGTGAAACTTCACCAGCGTACACTTGGACGTTTTCATCGGGTAAAGTCGTTATCATACCGTAGTGGTCACCGTGGGGGTGCGTTATGAAGCACGCGTCTAAACCTCTTAAAACCTCTACGTGTGGGATGAGCCCAACCATTTCAAGCTCCTTTACGCTCACAGGTTCTGCAAACACGTATTCAAAGTAGTCTCTCCAAAGCGAGTAGTTCAGCCCGTAGTCGAGGAGTACTCTAGTAGACCCATCCTCTAGTAGGATTTGATTTCCACCTATGACTCCTTCAACACCACCGTAGAAGAATAGCTTAACCAATTCAAGCAAATCTTTGTAAGATTGGAGACTTAAAATTTGCTAAAAAAATAATGGGAGTATCACCTACCGAGCTTGCCGAGCAATTGATATAGGAGCGAAGATATTCTAACGGCTCCAGTTGAATCCCTCTGATCGAAGCCAGCTCTCTTAAGGCTCCTCATCTCCGGTGAGAATAGTGAAGATGGCGATTCACGTTTGATGATGTCTACGTTGCCTTTGTAGAGCTTAACCCAAATGGTGCCGTTAACGTATTGCTCACATGAGTCTATGAAAGCGTCTAAGTCTTTTCTAAGAGGATGATACCACATAGCGTGGTAGACCATGTCAGCCCAAAGCCTATCAACTTCATGTTTAAATCTAAGCTCTTCCTTAGTCAAAGTTAAATGCTCCAAGTCTAGGTGCGTTTTAAGGAGTATTGTAGCAGCTGGAGCTTCATAAAGTTCTCTAGACTTTAAACCTATAATTCCATCTTCAAGTATGTCTATACGTCCAACGCCGTTTTCTCCACCAACCCTATTAAGGTACAGTATCATTTCAACTGGGTCTTTAACATCATCTACTCTAACCGGTACTCCACTCTTAAACTCTATAACGACTTCTCTAGGTTTTTCTGGAGCCTCCTCTGGTGGAACAGTCCATATATAATCCTCAGGATATTGAGACTCTAAATCTTCAACCTGCCCACTTCCTATCGAGTGGCTCCATAAGTTTATATCGCCACCAAGCTTACCCTTTCTAGGCTTAGGCGTTATCCCATACTTTCTAAGATACTCTTCTTCTACTGCTCTTGTGAGGTTAAGTTCTCTAACAGGCGCTATCACTGAGACCTCAGGGTCTAAGTACTTAGCCGTTATCTCCATTCTAAACTGGTCGTTACCCTTACCAGTACATCCATGAGCTATGTACTTAGCACCGTATTTCTTCGCAACTTCTACGCATTTTGAAGCTATGAGGACTCTGCTCATAGAAGTACCTATCGGATATCCCTCATAGCTTCCATTAGCCTTAATGCATCTGAAGACGTACTCTTTAACAAATTCTTCTTTAGCGTCGAAGAATATCGGCTTTAGATTAAGCTTTTCAGCCCTCTCAAAAGCTACCTGAATCTCTTCTTCACCCTGACCTACATCTAGGAGTACCGGTATGACTTCTTTAAAACCGTAGACTTCTTTTAAGAGTATTGTTACAAGGGTTGAATCGAGGCCGCCACTGTACGCTGAAACTACAGTCTCCCCATCATATCTTGCCGGAGCTTTTAACTCCAAAAAGCCCTCTCTCTTCTTTGAGAGAGAAGAATATAAAAGTTTCGGTATAAAGGGTGTGGAAAGTATACTTGGCTTAAGCCAACGTTCTCCAACACTATTTAACCGAACTTGAAGCTATTATTTATAAACGTCAGGGTATGCTGAATAAATTCTGATGAGTAGAGACATCTTAAGAAGAGGACGGTTAAAAGGCGTTAAACCTCCAGAAGTAGATGCCTATACGAGTTCTCTTGAAGCAGATAGATGGTTATTCAAATCCGATATAATGGTTGATAAGGCTCACGTAATAATGCTTACCGAACAGGGGGTGATCAAACCCGAAGAGGGATTAGCAATCCTCAAAACGCTTGAGGAAATCGAACGCCTAAACTATGAAGAGCTTGTAAAGGGTTCATTTGAAGACATCCACGTGGCTATAGAGTCTAAAGTCATAGAGGTACTTGGTGAAAGCGTTGGAGGTAAAATGCATACGGCTAGGTCTAGAAACGATGAAGTTGCAACATGTCTAAGATTGACGGTTAGAAGCCAGATCGTGGAGATACTTAAGGAGCTTTTAAATCTGTTGAGAGTATTACATGTTAGAAGTCTAGAAGAATTAAATACTATCATGCCAGGTTATACGCACACTCAACATGCTCAACCAGTCACCTTAGCCCACCACCTTACAGCACACTTTGACGCCCTTACTAGAGACTTTGAAAGGCTGTTAGATGCCTATAAGAGAGTTAATAGATCACCCCTCGGTGCATGCGCTCTAGCTACGACAGGTTTTCCAATAAACCGTTTTAGAACTGCCGAGCTTTTAGGCTTTGATGGGCTTGTTGAAAACTCTATGGACGCCGTTTCAAGTAGAGATTTCATACTTGAAACGTTATCCAGCATAGCCATATTGGCGACGAATTTAAGCCGTATAGCTGAGGAGTTGGTTTTATGGAGTAGTTCTGAGTTTAAATTCGTAGAACTTCCAGACGAATACTCGTCAACTAGTAGCATAATGCCTCAGAAGAAGAACCCAGATACGATGGAGCTAACCAGAGCCAAAGCTGGTAGAATCTACGGAAACCTCATGGGGGCTTTAACCATGCTTAAAGCTCTTCCTCTAACCTACAATAGGGATATGCAGGAGGTCACTCCAAGGCTATGGGATTCAATTGAAACCGTTAAATACATGCTTAAAATAGTATCCGGGGTCATGGAGAAGGCCATATTCAATAGGGAAGTTATGAGGAAAAGTGCACTTGAAGGCTTTTCAACAGCTACAGAGCTTGCAGACCTCTTAGTGAGGAAAAGAGGTTTAGCCTTTAGAACAGCACATATGATAGTTGGAGCATTGGTGCTTGAAGCCCTAAAAAGAGGACTTAAACCAGATGAAATAAACAGTAGGCTTCTAGATGAGGTTTCAATGAAAGTCTACGGTAAACCATTAGGATTGACAGATGAAGAAGTTAAGAGCGCATTAGATCCAGAAAAGTTTGTGGATGTTAGGAGGGTTATAGGAGGCCCCAGTCCAAGCACAGTTAAAAAAGCCCTCGAATATAGAGAGAAGACGCTGAAGATTTTGGAAGATGAAGTTAAACGTTTAGAGGACAGAGAGGCAAAGGTTGAAAAAACTCTAAAAAACGCCATAGAGATTGTGAGGAAAATGGCTATGGATAGACCTAGAAATGATTCTTAAACTTAAGTCATAAATGATTCTTAAACGATGATGAGGAATAAAGCATCGTAGAACCGGGTTTTTGGAAACCGTGTTAAAATAGCCCGTCTTAATGGTATTACGATAGGTTTTATGCGGTATGCACCAGCAAAGTATTTTCCACGCGTAAATAGCTATGTTTCAGGTCTACGACAGAAAGGTGCCGTATTTACTGCATGTCTCTGCATGATGGAGAAAGGACAGCAGAGGAAAGGACATGGAGCAATCATGCTTGAAGAGCTCTTAAAAGAAATCGGCAAGAGAGACTTTAAAACCGTGGAAACCTTTGCGCGGACAGACTCTGAAAACAACCCGTCTGGTCCATTAGCCTTCTACCTGAGACATGGCTTTGAAAATTTACGTTAGAAAGATAACCTCCCCTTATACGTCTGACGCTTTGATTAACTGATCGTTAAAAAATGAGGGGACGCTCAAGCTTGAGAGTTAAAAATTAATAAACCTCTCCTTCTATCTGAACTTAGTAGAAGGTGCGGCTGTGGTCTAGTCTGGTTAGGATTGGGGCCCTCCAAGCCCCAGATCGCGGGTTCAAATCCCGCCAGCCGCACTACACCATACACCATTAATCTATGTCTTTTCTTACTTCTAAGGAAATTCTACCAAGTTCTTAACGGTAAATGTTCCAGTCAATCGTATGTCTTCTGAAGAAGAACCCACCATTACTTTGAACAAACCCGGTTCTACGACGCGCTTCATCTCATGGTTTAGAAACGATAGCATCTCTAATGTTAACGTGAATTCTACGATTCTTTCTTCACCGGGTTTTAACGTGATGCGTTTAAACCCTTTAAGTTCTTTAACTGGTCTAGTTACACTTGCAACTGGATCATTTATATACAGTTGTACAATTTCATCGCCTTCAAGGTGGCCAACGTTCTTCACCTTAAGCTTTATCTTAATAGCATCCTTGGGAGACGTTACTTCTCTAGGTGAAATATCTAATTCGCTGTATTCGAACTTTGTATAGCTTAAGCCATGTCCAAATGGGAAAAGCGGCGTATATGGGATATCTAAGTATTTTGACGTCCATCTATCTGAGGATGGGGGTCTTCCAGTATTCTTATGGTTGTAGTATATGGGCACTTGTCCAACAGTTCGCGGAAAGGTCACCGGAAGTTTACCGCCAGGATTATAGTTTCCGAAGAGTATATCCGCTATAGCGTAGCCTGCTTGAATACCCGGGAACCATGCCTCCACAATAGCAGGTATATGATCAGCAGACCACTGTATCGATAAAGGTCTACCGTTCATCAAAACCTCAACTGTTGTAACCCCCGTCTCGTATACTGCTTTAACAAGCTCCTCTTGAACCCCGGGGAGGTTTAGAAAGGCTCTACAGGCTGCTTCACCACTCATATCCCTACTTTCACCTACGACTACAATCGCCACTTTACACTTCTTAGCCGCTTCAACGGCTTCTTTAAAGCCTTCAGTGGATAAACCATCTACGTCGCAACCCTTAGCATATAGGATTCTGGTTTCAGATGAAACCCTACTTTTAATACCCTCGAGTACCGTAACAATGTCCCTCGGATCGCCCAAGCAAGACCATGGTCCCAGTGGCGCCTCTCTATCATCGGCTAGGGGGCCTATGACTGCGATAGACTCTATGTTTTTACTCAACGGTAGAACAGCTCCATCGTTCTTTAGCAAGACAATGGACTTTCTAGCTATTTCAAGAGCAGCTTCAACATGCTCTTTACACTTCACTATACGCTTTGCATATTCTACGTCAACATATGGATGTTCGAATAGACCGATTTTAAACTTGATTTTAAGTATACGTCTAACAGCTTCATTTATCATATCTTCAGACACTCTGCCGTCTTTAACTAACTGAAGGAGGGCTCTACGGTAGACGTCTCCCTGCATATCCATATCTACGCCAGCTTTCAAAGCCTTCTCCGCGGCTTCAAATATGTCTCCGGCTACTCCATGGTTTATAAGCTCACCTATAGCATTCCAATCGCTCACAACAAACCCTTCAAAACCCCATTCACCACGGAGGATTGTTCTAAGCGTAAATGGGTTAGCTGAAGCAGGTATCCCATTTAAATCGTTAAACGCACTCATTACCGTTCCAGCACCAGCTTCAACAGCCGCTTTGAAAGGAGGCAAGTATACCTCTCTAAGCGTCCGCTCAGATATGTCTACAGTATTGTAGTCTCTCCCCCCTTCAGCACCACCATAGGCTACATAATGCTTCGGACATGCAACTACATTTAAACCTGAAAAATCTCCCTGAAAACCTTCTACAAGGGCTTTAGCCATGACGGAGCCCAGATACGGGTCTTCACCAGCCCCCTCAGCTATCCTACCCCATCTTGGGTCTCTCGCAATATCCACCATGGGTGCGAAAGTCCAACGAATCCCTTCAGCAGCAGCTTCAGCCGCTGATATTGAAGCCGCCTTCTTGACGGCATCCGGATCCCAAGTGCTCGCCAATCCTAAAGGTATCGGGAATATCGTTTTATAACCGTGTAGAACATCTAAGCCGAATATTAAAGGTATGCCTAGCCTCGTCTTTTCAACAGCTATCTTCTGAATTCTATTTGTTTCCTTAGCTCCGAAAACGTTTAGAAGAGACCCAATCCTTCCCTCAATGATCATCCTCTCATATTCGCTTGTAAAACCGCTATACTGGCATAACTGCCCAATTTTCTCTTCAATTGTCATTCTGCCAAGGAGGTCTTCAACCCTCTTGTCAATTGGTTGACTTGGATCTAAATAGACCGGTCTTACATTTTCAGACGCGTGCAAATATACATCCCCAATCTACATTTGATCTTTCTCTATCTATAAGGTTAATCGTTTAAACGTCTACGATGAAGATCTACCCTAATGTTGAACATCATTTAAAAATAGCCTAGAGGTTTAAGATATGCGATATCGGATGCTACACGAGTAGGAGAAGGGCGTAGTAGGTGGGTTTTTCATTGTGGTTGCGAAGCACGTGAATATCGAAGCCAGCCCTTCTAACGGTTGAATAGACGTCTATTCCACAAGCTTCCATAGATGGCCTAGCCAACTCAGGATTACGGCAATAATCTAAGCTACACTCATCGCATAATGTGCATGGACCCGCAACCATAGCGAAGGCTGAGTAATACCCCGACAGGAAGGCTTCTCTTTCAAGTTTAGCCATAGTTCTATGAATATCTACATCCGGTGGAAAACGTACTAAAATCGCGTATTTATAGCATGAAAGTATTTTCCTCGTTTGATCGGGCGTTGGAGAGTATGGTGGACATGTAAGGCTTTTACCATATCCATCGCAACCATACTGGCATTTGAGACGAACCCAATCCGCTACTACGACATCCTCCGCTTTAATGACTTTAGCATCTTCAGCTCCAAGCTCTAAAGCAATATTACAGAATCTTTTCAAATCTTCTTGAAGATTGCTCATATTGACCGCTGTTAATTTAACTGTCTAATAAATTTAAGCTTACTTTCAACGTAGATTAGAGGAGACTATATATTCAGGTTACTACTAGCTTTTAACCGAAGATGGTTCAAGTTAAAGTTAGATTTTACGCTAGTTTAAGAGATTATATTGGTGTTGGAGAAGTTATCGTGCATTTAAACGAACGATCATTCAACACGTTTAGGGACAATCTTAAAGCGCTACTGGGTGAAAAAGCCGATAGGATATTCTCAGAAGATGGGACTCTAAGACGTGGTTTAATTGTCTCTATCAACAATACGATAATCCATCCATCGAACCTTCAGGAACTTAAATTATGTGAAAACGATGTGGTAGATTTCATGCCAGCCCCCTCGGGTGGTTAAATTGAAGGTTAAAATAGACCATAAGTTAGATCCACTTCCATCTCTAATAGAGCATTTAAAAGGGTCTTCAGATGAAGTGGGAGCCATAGCCATATTCATAGGGGTTGTTCGAGGCGCCAGCAGTGATGGAAGAGTGTTGAAGCTCAGTTATGAGGCGCATGAGACTTTAGCCCATAATGTCTTAGAAAGCGTCGTGGAAGATGTTAAGAGGAAATATGGGCTGATAGATGTCGTTGCTGAGCATAAGCTTGGAGACGTTCTAGTCGGGGAAGACATAATGTACGTTCTAGTTGCATCCAAACATCGAGATGAAGCGTATAAAGCTCTAACTGAACTAGTTGACAGGATAAAACATGAAGTCCCAATTTGGAAGAAGGAGTATACTGAGAGAAGTGTTAAGTGGGTGTAGGACTATACCTAACAATTCTCTTTTCAAGCGGTTTATCAAGCTAATGCCAGCTTAATACTGAGGCTAATTGCCACTTTGCCGTTAGCCTAATTGGGTATTATAACTTAACTCGTCTAGGTTTAAAATAAGTATCGTTTTTAGCCATGGACATGCTAACATCTTTAACCTAGCCACCGTAAGAAGAACTTCTCCGTAGTTTTTGCTTACGATTTCTAAACTTATGAAACCTTATAAAACTACTACATTGTTAGTAGTATATGTGGTAAAATGGTAGTTTTGCAAGAGAAAGTTGTGAAGAATGGTAGATTGATAGGACTTTCCATCTTAGTCGTTATACTCGCCGTTTTAAATGTTTTAACATATGTAAATATGCAAAATCAAATAAGTGTTCTTAATTATGAAAAGAATTTTTTAGAAAGAAAGTTAGATATGCTTCAAATCAGTTACAATGAATTGAATAGTTCTTTTAATACTCTATATGCGCGCTATTTTGAGCTTTTAAATCAATATGAGAATTTAAGTAGAGATTACATTACATTATATTCAAGATATGAAGATTTAAATGGAAGATACATTACATTGCAGGTAAGCTATCAAAATTTACAGAGCAATTTCAACTCTCTTATGAAATCTTATGATAGCCTTCAAATAGAACTCGAAGTGGAGAAGACGCTACAGATAGGTAACAGCTTAGAATCCTACTACGACTACTTAAGGCAGGAATTGGGCTTTGAAGGTGTTAAACATTGGTCTTCAACTTATACGGAAAGCTACTGGCAAATGGAGGCCGATTTCGCCGCTAAATTAGCCTTACACGACTTGGGATTCTCATATTGGCCTGATTTAGAAAAGAACTACTATGAAATAGTTGGAGAGTATAGCTACGATACAGCTAAGAGGAAGATTGATCAGGTTATTGCTTTAATAGGCATCAAAACTTACGATACACCTACTGAGAAAATTAAAAAGACGTTGTCATTCATCAACCAGTACATTCACTATGAAAACGATATTGATGATATTTTTCTGGCTCCTGTTGAAACCTTAGCATATAGGTCTGGAGATTGCGAGGACTTCTCAATTCTAGTAGCAACTCTCCTCGAAGCTGAAGGTATAGATTCAGCCATAGGTTTTTTCACCAATGGAAATGGCGAATACCATGCTATGGTTCTAGTGCACTTAGAAGAATTGACGGGTTTCTCCTACCATTACTTTTCAGACCTGACAAACCTAGGCCTTAAAGAGGGAAAATGGATAGTGATAGAGCCGCAGAGGACTATTGACCAACAAGGTGACGAGTGGATTGAACAGTGGACTTTACTCGTTGCAGCTCCATTAAATCCAAGTTAGCAAAGAGCAATGTAAAAATCTTCCCAATTCATCCACTGGGTACTTCAATTTTTCAATAGTTGATTGTATCGACTGAGTCTTCTCAAATGACGTGTTAAAGCTTTATCTTTAACACCATCCTATGGCTATAGATTCAGCCATAGGATCAACTTACACTTCTACTAAGAAGATTCTTTAACTCTTGATAAATGCACCCAATAAATCTGTACTCCCATATTTACTGAGTAATAACTCAACCCCTGCTTAAGAGCGACCTTGGAGGATTGAGAGGGATATTAAGCGCCTTTATTAAAATTGCTCAATATGAGCGCTCTTCACGACCATCTGGACCTACATGTTTCTTAACTCACCTATATGTTTCCGAATAGTTTTGCAGATCTCGCATATATTTAATGCATCAATCTCTTGGCTTTTAGATGTTGCGATTTCTCCTGCAACTTCCTCTATAATGTTCCTAACATCGCTTATATTCATAAGTTTCTCGGAGAGTTTCCATCCACGTTTGGACCGCATGTAATGACTTATAGCTGCTTGTGTAGTGCCTAAAGCTTTAGCGGCTGAAGTTTGCGTAAAACCATACTTCTCTATAAGCCTCTTAGCTATGAGGAATCTCACAGCTGGAATTATGAACTTGACGGATGATTCACATGGAGGTTTTAAACCCATAATAATATACTGAGGCTATTACTATAGCCTCAGTAAACTGAGGCTATTACTATGTTATAAATTTTTGCAATAGCCTCTTACCTAGATGTAAATACCCTTCAAACAGGTTTACATGTATGCCTAGCAATTAGATGGTTAAAGTACGACCATACCTTTCGCCACTTTAGTAAACGTCATTCCATAGATTTAATCCCAATTGGATATTTGTTGAAGAACACGTGAAAATTAAAGTATTTGCTCCTTCACATTAAAAATGAAGGGAACATATTTCTAGAGGAGGTTAAAAAATTCAAATTGGAGGAGGGGGGATTTGGAAAAATTAGATGTAAAATGTGCGGTGGCGTGAAGAGCGGCGTATATTTGCAGAGTTATAATCTAAGGCTTTGCTTAGACTGTTTTAAACTCTTCTTTGAAAAGAGGATTCAAGAAACTATTGAGAAGTTTAGAATGTTTTCTAAGAGCGATAGGGTTGCGGTTGCCGTATCCGGTGGGAAGGATAGTATGGCTTTAGCTAAATCTCTGAAAGAACTGGGATACAATATACACCTCTTTCACATTGACTGTCGAATAGAAGAAGGAAACTATTCTGAAAGATGCCGAGAAGCAGTTGAGAAGTTCGCTAAAGAGGAAAAACTCCCCATTTCGATTTTAGACTTTAAAAAAGAGGTTGAAGTCGATGTAAAGGTAGCGGCGAAAATTGCAAATAAAGAGGTGTGCGCCGTTTGCGGGATGGTGAAAAGATATGTTTTAAACAGAGAGGCGAAGGATTTTGACGTAATTGTTACAGGTCATACTTTAGATGATGAAGCGTCAAACCTCCTATCCTCCATAATATTCTGGAGTGAGTACTTAGAGAGGCATTGGCCGGTGTTGGAGGAGGAGGGCTCCCTTAAAAAGAGGGCTAAACCCCTATGCTTAACTTCTGAACGGGAAACCAAACTCTACTGTGATATTCTGAATATTCCCTACGTTAAAGATCCATGTCCTCTTAGAGGAGGAAAATACGTATTCTTCAAAAAGATTATCCGGGAAATAGAGGAGGAGATGCCTTCTTCAACAATAGGTTTCTACAAAGGCTTCTTAAAGAAGAAGCAGAAGCTTGGGTTGGTGGCTAAGAAGGAGGCTTTAGCACCATGCAAAAACTGCGGATACTTAACTACAACTGAGGTATGCGGTTTCTGCAGATTGAAAGAAAAGGTTAAACAATACCTTGCTTCTAAGTATAATACGGTTTAACCGCCGACTATGGCAGGCATTATCGTTACTTCATCGCCATGATTGAGTATATGATCTTGCCTCGCAGCTTTACCGTTTACAAGGACAACCTCTTGCGTTAAATCAAAACCTTTAATCTTTTCAGAAAGTTTACTTATAAGGTCTTTTACAGTCGCCCCTTCTTCAAGCTCCAACTCTAATCTACTGCCGAGTTTTTGAGCTATAAAGCCGTACGTTTTAACCTTAACCTTCAAGCCTAAGCTATCTATACGACTAGTGTTCATTATAAGTTTTAAGGAAGATTTATGAGCCAAATAGTCGATCTTTAATAGATGACTCTATCGCCTTTCGAATTTGAACGTTACGATAGGCAGATTCGCATATCCGGTTTTGGAGTGGAAGGTCAAATAAAGCTTAAAAATTCTAGAGTAGCAGTTGTTGGAATTGGAGGATTAGGCTGTGCGGCGGCTACATACCTCGTAGCTGCTGGAGTTGGCAAGATTATCCTTATAGATAAGGAGAAGTTTGAACTCAGCAATTTAAATAGACAAATTCTCGGATACCAACAAGATCTAGGAAGGCTTAAAGTAGAAGTTGCAAAAGCTAAGCTTGAAGCGTTCAATCCTGAAGTTGAAATCGAAGCGGTTCCGATTGAATTGTCTGAGGAGAATGTAGAAGATGTTATAGATGATGTGGATGTTGTCGTAGATTGTCTAGATAATTGGGAAACACGCTTCCTCATAAACGATTACTGTGTTCTGAAGGACATCCCCCTCGTGCACGCAGCCGTATCAGAATTATATGGACAAATAACGACTATTATACCTAAGAAAAGCCCATGCCTCAAATGCATCTTCTATAAAATCCCAACTACACAAGCTGAGGCGATTCCAATACTTGGAGCAGTTCCAGCGGCGTTGGCATCTCTTGAAGTTGTAGAAACGATTAAACTACTGACGGGAATTGGAGAGCCCTTAATTGGAAGAATGCTCTTTTTAGATTTTAGGAGAATGATCTTCGATACGATTCAATTATCCAAGAGAAGCGACTGCCCCACCTGCAGCGTCAAATTAAAATAAGACTTATCCCTCCTAAAATTTAGGATAGGATATGAAGGTTAAAATAAGGTATTTCGCTTTCCTAAGAGAGCTTACTGGGAAGCGGGAGGAATTAGTTGAATTAGAAGAAGGCATATCCATTGGGAAACTCCTTGAAACACTTTCCGTTAAATATGGTGAGAAGTTTAGAGATTACTTGTATGGGGTTGGCGAATTTGAAGGCCTATCCCTCAACTTTCTACTAAATGGAAGAAACATTTCTCTCGATGAAGGATTTAACACAAAACTTCAAGATGGAGATGTTTTATCAATCCTTCCTCCCGTAGCCGGAGGATAAGAGTATAATGAATTCTCTACAACCGTTCAATACTCTCCAATTAAACATCCCAGAGCGTACAATCTACTATATGAAGTAACCTTGTATAAACTTAATCGGTGCTTAATGAGACTCATCCAAATAATTCTTCAAGAATACGGAAAGCTTCATCTTCATTCGCGGCTTCGACGACAAGTCTACCACTTTTCATGAGAAAAGTGAGAAGACCTCTATCCTTTGAACACTTAAATACGGTGCTCTCTAAAACCTTAAAGCTGTCGCAGTTTTCCTTAAGCTTATCAGCGACAAGCTCAATTGAATCGCGTTTAACTCTAAGAATAGCAACATAATTGGGTCTTGAAGAACACTCTTCTTGGCTGATGCTTTCAAAATATCGTCTAAGTCTTCCGAGCATGTATAAACGACTATTCAAGTCTAAGCTAACTAATCCAAAACTATGATATTAAGGTTAACCCGCGGGAGAGGTTTTATGGAAAACATGGATTACCTGGATTTCCACCTTCAACCGTCGATGTTGCACTTACCCTTAATCTTTCTACGTATAATTCAACAGCCTTCTCCGTGAGTTTCAGTAAATCTATCAATATCAAGTGAATGGGCCGGGCAGGACTTGAACCTGCGACCACCCGCGCGTCAGGCGGGTATCCTAACCAACTGGACGACCGGCCCTCTGATAAGGCTATAGTTTAGACAAAGTTATAAGATTTGCGATATCGATCTTCAACAGGTCTATTGAGATAATGTGTAAAGATGGCTTCAAAAAAGGCCTCGTTTTTCCAAAAAAGTATTAGTATTGGTTTATTTTAACTTAAGCTTCTTAGCTATTATTGGCGCCGTCGTTATCTTTGATACCGGCCCAGGTATTGAATCTGTTCCTACGACCTCTTCAATTCCCGCTTCTTTTAAGCGTTCTAATGCGTTTTCAGCCAGCAGTGCGTGCGTTACACCCACGTATACTCTTCTAGCACCTTGCTTTTTGAGTATTCTAGCGGCGTTTGCGGCCGTCCCACCTGTGCTTATAATATCATCTATTATCACCACATCTCTCCCTGAGACGTTTAAGGCTTTTTCAGACGTCACTATTTCACCAGTATATCGATCCCTCTTCTTTTCAAACCAATCGTAGTCTGTCCCAGCTACTTTAGCGGCTACTTCTGCTCTTTTAAGCGCGGCTTCTTCATCATCTGGTGCAATGACTAGGGGTTTTTCAACACCTTTCGATAGGAAGTACTTCATTATTTCTTCCGCCGCTGTTAAGTTGTAAGCGGGTATACGGTAGTAGCTTAAGACTCTTAAATTATGTACATCCACTGTGTATAGCTCTGAGGCCCCAGCCCTTTGAATAGCCTCTGCAAGTATTTTAGAGCTTACGGCTTCACCAGGTAGATAACGCTGGTCTTGACGGCTGTAAGCCAAGTATGGTGCATAGACTATGATGTTCCTGGCTTCGAGTTCTCTGCAAGTTTCAAGCATATATATGAGCTCGATTATGTGCTGGTCTTGAGGCGGAGGTAGGCTTTGAACGAGTAAAATATCCTCACCTTTCACATCTTCCAGTAGTCTAAAGTAGAACTCTCCATCTGGGAAGCGTTTGAATTGAGCTTTAATCAGAGGTACTTTAAGTTCTAAGGATATGTTCTCCGCGAGTTTAGTAGAGCTCGGCCCACCGATTACGCGCATAGATAACACCTGCTTAAATCACATAATAGGATAGACTTGACTATATTTAATCGTTTCCAGTCGTTGTCGATTCAACTCTCACTAGAAGATACATTTATATTTACGATGCTGTTTGCTTGTTTAACAGCTGGAAGGTGGATTCATGGCTGAATTAGACCTCCCTAGATGCTTCTGGTGTAATAAGCCTATAAAACCCGGAGAGTTAGCTGTAAAATTCCCATGTCCAAGTTGCGGGAGAATCACGATATGGCGTTGTGAGAGGTGTAGGGTTTTAGCTAAACCTTATAAGTGTCCACTTTGTGGTTTTATAGGTCCATAGAGTGGTGATTGTATGGCTAAGGTTTTAGTTAAGCTAAGAATTTTCCCTGAGAGTGTAGACTTAGATTTAAAAGAGCTTACAAGGCACATATCTGAACGTCTACCTGAGAACTCTAAAATTGAGGGATTTCGCGAAGAGCCTATAGCCTTCGGTTTAAACGCTCTCATACTGTTAGTTTCAATGCCTGATGAAGAAGGTATTATGAATAAGGTTGAAGAAGCTATTAGGGCAACTCAAGGTGTTAGCGAAATTCAAATAATGTCCGTCAGTAGAGCTAGGTGAGCTCTTGCAGTTAACTGTAAACCCGCTTCTCATAGACGAGTATAGGTTAAACTGGTCTCTTAGATACCTTAGAGAGGCTAAAGTAGACTACGAGTGTCTGAAATTTCTCACAAGTGAAGAAGCGTACATAAGCTTAGGCTCAACTGCTGTTAGAAAAGCCCAGACGGCTTTACTATATGCTCTTGGAGACCCAACATCGGTCTATGATGCCATAGTCGCCGTTGTAGATGGAAATGCTGAGGCGCATGACAGTTTGATAGCTACTTTAGCCTCTATGGAGAAGTGTATAAGAAGCATAATAGATGATGCGCGTACATTTCCAAGAGAGGTATTCATCCGATTGGTTGGAGAGCAATTATACATAGCTGAGAAGCTTCTAGAGAAGATCTTTGAAGTATACAGTGGGTGAACGTTTAAATTTAGCAGTTTAAGTCTATAACTCGGGGATGAAGAAACTGACCTGCACAGACAGCTTTGGATGATGAGCTGTATCTCCTCAGACCCCCTACTAATCCTCCAGTTTAAGGTGTGTAGATATGAAGGTTAAAGTTAGATTCCTAGGTTTTTTAGCGAGACTGTACGGGTGTGAAGAGACGGTGGTGGAAATTCCGGAAAACTGTACACTAAGAGACCTTGTGAAAGTGATAGTTAAGCGGAAAACTAAGTTTAAAAATGCGGTTTTAAACGATGAGGGTTTTAAGGAAACTGTTTTGACTTTAATAAATCAAAAAGATATTGGGGTTTTAAATGGTTTAGATAGTAAGCTTAAAGATGGAGATGAGGTAGTCTTCATACCGGTTTCACACGGAGGTTAAATGCGGTCTTCTTCACCCATAGCCCAAGCTATCCCGCCGAGTATATGCTTCTGGAAATATTCCATCCTCCAGAGTTGTGTAAAGTGTCCGAAGGCTGTGTAGAATACCCTCCCCCGGCCATAGTTGTGACACCAAGCTAGCGCATAATCGTTGTCTGAACGCGTACCCTTACTTAAATCTACAGAGCTGTTATCGAGGCTTATGAGTACATGCGTCTTCTCCCTACTCCAATCTCTAAACGTGTACACTTCTTCAAGGACTTTAAATCTCTTAGGGAGGTGTTTAGTTGAAGGGTGGGTGTTGTCTTCAACTATTGCGTATACTTCTTGCGTCCATGGATGCCCGTTGAAGTATCCACCCAGCATCTTACCGTACTCTGGAAACTTGTAAAATGTGTCTGTGGCGTTATGTACACCTATGAATCCCCCACCGTTTTCGACAAAACGTATTAGAGCGCTCTTCTGCTCTTCGCTCATAGGGAGTTCACCCGTCGTCATAAATAGGACGGCGGCGCAACTACTAAGCATTTTATCATTAAGTTCAAAGCACTCCTCCGTCGCATATACTTCGAAAAGCCCAGTCTTTTCTCCAAGTCTAGTTAAAACTTCAACCGCCGTTGTCAGATAGCTGTGTCTAAACCCTGCTGAATGCGTCAATACAAACAACCTATTTTTACGGCTCATACAAACCATATTTCAAGTAGTAAAAACATTAATATAATAATATTTGCTTAGTATTCACTACGCTCAGGTTTAACGTTCCGCTTTAGTAGCTTCTATAAACTCCTCTACAGATTTTAACATCTTAGGTTTAACTCTTCCAGTAATTGAGTATACCCTCTCTAGAAACTTCTCGATTTCATCCAAACCAGTTAGCACATTGATTTCTATGACGAATCTCCTCTTTTCACCAGGTTGAATAAATTGTAGAGTGCCCCACTTCCTCTCCCTATCTCTGCCTAAGACTAAACAATTAGCTGGCTCCAATCCTACTACATAAGTACCCTCACCCATCATCTTCCACTCTATAAAACGGTTAAGCTCACTCTTCCTGTATTTGACGTATACTCCTAAACCATCTATAAGTTTTTCATTCACTATACCAGCGTACGCATATCCATCGCTATCCACTGCCATATCGTGGAAGTAGACCTTCTCCCTAAAACCTTTGGTTGGACTTTGGAACCTATCGTATTTTTCAGCCTCGTCCTCAGCATCCCTATCTCTTGGAACATAGAGCGTAGATGTTGAGATTAAGTACGCATACTCATCTACAAGGGGGAAGCCGAAGTTTAAGTGGTATAGAACCATTAAAGGCTGAACATCCCAACCCTCATTCACCACAAGGTCTTCGATCACCACAGTTCTAGCTCCGAGTTTAGATTCGATCTTACGCTTCAAAATGAGGTTTGGTCCGAAAACCCTAGCTTCTCTACAGACCCCCTCAACAACCATGATGTAATCGTCTCCACGCCAGTAGCCCTCAACTCTTGTAAGCTCAGCCGGAATATAGGATATACGACCGTGTAGACCGAGTTCTTCACCCATATCAACGGTAGGTGCTCCAAGATACGTTAGACCGCATGTTGTGAGAAGACCTCCGAAGAATCCACGAAGCCATCCGAAGCCTTCAGGTTCGAAGAACGATGGAGCGATAAAACCAGTTGGACTTATCCAAGCTAGAGGTACACTCTTATACTCCGCATTGGCTATATCCAACCCCCTATCTACAACTATACGTAGATCGACTTCACCAGTCTTCATGGAGATTACTCTAACACTACGCTCGATACCGTTCTCTACCTCTAGAAGCTTAATTCCTCCAATCTGATTTATGCTACCTACATATTTGAGCAAATCTTCCCGCTTAAATAACCTACCATACAGGTAAACCAAACGGTAAACACCTCCAACTATAACTAATGTGAGGAAATGTAAAATTAACTAACCCTTAAACGTATGTAGTCGAACACGTCTACTCCAGCTTTCTTAAGCAATTCGTAGAGGGTTTTAATAGGTAAACCCACTACGTTGAAAAAACAGCCCTCTATTTTCTCAACGAACAGGCTTGCATATCCTTGAATAGCGTATGCACCGGCTTTACCGAAAGGTTCGCCAGTGGAAAGGTAGAACTCTATCTCCTTATCCGTTAACGTTTTAAATTTAACGTTGGTCTCTTCAACCGCCGTGAACTGAAGCTTCTCCGGGATCAATACGACAGCAAGACCTGTGACAACTAAGTGCCATTTACCGCTTAACGCTTCAAGCATACGTTTAGCATCATCATAACTCTTTGGCTTCCCTAAAACCTGCCCGTCTAACACTACAACGGTATCAGCTGCAACTATACACCCATAATCAACCATGTCTGAGACACTCCAAGCCTTAGAAAGGGCATTGTAAACGACCAGATGTTTAAAATCCCCGTGGGTCTCCTCCACTTCCTTAGGCTCCAATACCGTGAATTCAAAACCAAGTTTTCGGAGGATTTCAATTCTTCTTTCAGATTTTGACGCTAGAAACAACCTTCTTTTGCAAGTTTTGCTCATGGTAAACCATATATTATTATCATGAGGGATTATTAAAAAGTCCTTTTTAACTTTCCAGCTCATGGTTTAATCTCAACGGTGAAGCTTTCATAGACCTATTTCGCTCCTTGTACAACTCTTAACAACACGAGTCGATGAGAAGTTGAGTAAGCAGTTCAAGGAGGGTGGAACTAAAGGGAAAGGGACTTTAGTGAAATACTTCCCTCTAGGTTTAAAGGCGAATGCTTGCTTTTAAAATGTTTATAAGCTAATGCGGGGGGTGGGATTCGAACCCACGTAGGGCCTATGCCCACGAGGTTTCCTCTCCCAATTTCAAGATCTTGAGCCTCGCGCATTTAACCTAGCTCTGCCACCCCCGCATTAAAATTTCATATTAGTTGCTCTTCATAAACTTTAACCCCTTTAGCGTAGTTGCTTAACGTTGTAAAACGATTGTCATACATTAAGAGAAGTCTACCGACCTAAAACCTTAAAGAGCTCTGTATCGCATAATTACTGTGTAAATGAATGTCTAAATGGGAGAATCTACTCTATAAGCTTGCTGAAGTCATAGCTGGTGGAGATGGAGTTAAGATAATTAAATGTCTTATGGATAATGGAAGTATGAGAGACGATGAATTAGCGTTGGCTTTAGGCTTAAAACCGAACGTGGTTAGGAGAATTCTATACCAGTTTGCTGAAAACTCCATAGTAACCGTTCAGAGGTTTAGGGATGAGAAAACCGGCTGGTACTACTTTAAGTGGATGATTCAACCTGAGCAGGTTGAACTATACCTTGAAGATCAAAGGAAAAAGCTCCTCAAACGGCTTAAAGAGAGACTTCAATATGAGAAAAGCCATGAGTTCTACTCATGCCCAAAGGGCTGTGTAAGATTAACATTTGAAGAAGCAGTTGAACAGAACTTTACCTGTAGCAGTTGCGGAGCCCCACTACAACATGAGGATAATAAAATGATCATAGACCGTTTAGAGGCTAAAATAAGGGAGTTAAGCGAAGAGAGACGTTAATGCTTCTCATTTTTACTTAACGGTTTTGTTGGAGTATTTGAAAATGCAACTGCAGAGTATGAAAAGGCCTGTAGAAATGCCTCAAAGCGATAGATGTAGTATTAAGTTGAATCAGAGAATCTACGGTTTATATGGTACTCAAGGTTTGAAAGTCCTGAAGAATCTATTAAATTCCTTAATGAAACATCTTAGAGTACATGTCTTAGAGTACTTCATAGAATCTGATGGGTGGGTGAGAGTATCCTTTGAAGGTGAAGATTTAGAAGCCGCTTTAAACATACTATCCACTGTAATCGGTATTCTTCCGGAAACTTATTTAGATGTCTCGAAAGGCCGTATGTTGAAGTGTAGGGTTTTAACTCTCAAGGAAAATGGTTTATATGTAGACGCCGGTTTGAAAAACATAACGATAACTGTTCCAGCAACTATTTTAAAGTCTCAGGTATTCGATGGATGCGATATGCCGGTTGAAAAACTCGAAAGACTATATATGTTCTACAGGGATTTCCCAGTTGAACTCTACGTTAGAGACGTTCATAAGAATGAGGTTATTTGCGCATTATCTTGGAGGTGGCTTAACTGGGCTGATAAAATAGTTTTCTCCGGGCTTGGCCGCATATACATTGCCGGAGTTGACTTGGACACGGTTGAAAGCTTTATTAATAGGAAACCATACCGAGACTACGTGTTAGACTGTATACATCTTGGAGTTCTGGAAGCTCTACTTCTAATAGACCCTCTAGTAAACCCCTACGATCTTTCCAATAATATTGGAAGAATTTTGAAGCCCAGCGTATTGATGTCTTCAAAGCCTTTTAAGGGCTTCCGGAAGCTCTCCTACACTTTTCAAGACGAGGTTTGGTTTAACACCGCCCCACCTTTCCAAATCCCTTAGACTCGTAGCTCCAGTTAAAACAAGCACCGTTAAAGCTTTTATTTTCCAACCAGCTCTCACATCAGTATCCAACCTATCTCCAACAACTACGGTTTCACACCCTTTAACTCCAAGCTTTTTAAGCGCAATCTTCATGATTATCCGTGACGGCTTCCCCACCACTAGAGGTCTTCTACCCGTTGCTTTAGATATGGCTGCAACTATTGCACCAGCCCCTGGGATTAACTGGTTTTCAACAGGAACAGTTGGATCCGTATTCGTGGCGATGAATTTAGCCCCTCTATATATAGCTTGAGAGGCGTTTTTAAGCTTCTCATAGTTGAAGTCGAAGTCTAAACACGCTACTACAAACTCTGCCTCACAATTTTCCCTAAGATTTAAAACGGTATGTCTCATCCTTCTAAGCTCTTCTTCGAGAGCCCTTCCCCCTATAGGCAATACTTTAACTGAACCATATTTTTCAGCTAAGTATATCGAAGTGGCTAGACCTGACGTAAGCACTTCCTCCTTCTGACATTTTATACCGATCCTGTTTAGCTTATCCGTATATTCTTCTACGGTCTTCGTAGCGTTATTTGTAAGAAACATTATTTTAAACCCCATCTCCCTCAACTCTTCCAATGCTTTTGAAGCACCTTCTATAGGAGTTTCTCCCCTATATAGGCATCCATCTAGATCAAATATCGCGGCTTTAAACTCCATAGTTTCACCCTATAAACCTACTAGGGTTAAATTTAACAATATGTTTGAGATAATAAATTTAGAATTTGCACCCTTGGAAAAGCCTTGAGAATACAATGGTGTTTACAGTATATACTAGCGTTAGCGATGTATATGTTCCGCTAATATTAGACTTCATATACGATACTTACGTTCTCCCCTTTGGCAATCGCCTAATGCGTGCTGAAAAGTTCAGAGACTTTCTTGGAGAGTGTCTAAGGTTTTCCATAATGTTGGAGAAAGGCTTCATCCACGTTGAAGTTAGAGCTTTTAAAATACTTGAGTTTACGATATCTTGGGAGGGTTTAATTGAAAAGTCTCTGATAGATAGAGTTAAAGAAGACCTTATAATTGCCGTTAGGATGTTTGAGGATAATTTCCGAAGATCTTCAATCTTCTTTACGTTTGTTGAAAACAGCAGTCCTATACCTGAGAGGTTTAAAGCTAAGACTAGGTTGATCGAACGCATCTTTACGGACAGTATGATACTGTTCTTCGTAATATTTCTAGCGATAAACATGCTCATATTTGCAATAAGTCCATTCTATGCTCCAATAATAATAGTGCTTTTCCAGTTCTGCGTCCTTCTCTGCTCGCATAAGATAATAATGAAGCTTGGAGATTGGAAGATAACAAGTTCAAGTCAAAACGTGACGGTTGTTCAATATCATCTTTTCCCAGAAGAATATAGAGTCGTTCTAGATATGATTAGAGTCAAGGGTAGGGATTGGCTTTATCAGATTAAACGTGAGATCTATGAGAGGACTCTAGCTCAGAATAGGAGCTTAGACCCAAACGTGATAGGCGATGTTCTGCAGAGGAATGGCATATACTTTAGACCGGAAGACCTTCGGATTAAAACGATAAACGTTTACAGGCTCATCAAAGAGGCTAGTGAAGAATTCAACCTCCCCATGCCACGCATAGTAATTTCCAACACAATGATACCAAACGCTGCAGCCTCAGGTGTTAGCCCCAGATTCGGAGTAGTCATGGTGACGACTGGTTTATTAACGGCTTTAGAAGAGGGTGAAGTTTACGCTGTGTTAAATCACGAGCTTAGCCATCTTAAAGGCAGGGACCCAGTTATACTGTTCACTTTATCCGCTCTTGAATACCTATTTAGACTATACGTTTTACTTCCAATAGCGCCCATATTGTTTTTCATACCCTTCCTATACTTCTTCTTAGTGATGAGCGGCATATATTTCATAGGGAAGTTTCTAGAAGCTAAATCGGATTTAGAGGCAGCCATTAAAACTAGACAGCCTCAACTGCTGGCAGAGTCTCTTAGGAAAATAGGTTATAACAGGCTTAGGCTTGAAAGGTCTCCGGAATTTAGATTTGAATCTTGGCTTGGATGGGACCCGCACCCCCCCATCTACTTCAGGATAAATAGGCTTGAAAATCTTAAAGACTTAGATAGTATAAAACATCCGCTTCTAAGATCTATCTCCGACGTTGTTAAAGGGTTTATAAGCTCCTTCTAAACGAATTCTTAAATATGACGATTAAACGGTTTTTATGTTGTATTAAGAAAGGTGGTAGAAGATGACTGAAGATAGAGCGAAGAAACTAGTCCTTTGGTTTGAAGAACTTAGAAAGGAAGATGTTCCATTAGTTGGAGGCAAGTGTGCAAACCTAGGTGAAATGATAAATGCTGGAATACCAGTACCGCCGGGGTTTGCAATATCAGCCTACGCGTATAAGCTCTTCCTCGAAGAAACAGGCATAGCTAATAAAGTCTATTCGATTATAAAAGAAACCGTTAAAGACCCGAACGACCCGAAACAGTACGAAGAGGCTTCCGCCAAGATTAGACAGCTTATAGAGTCTACGCCAATACCAAGCTCGATAGAGAAAGCCATAAGAGAGTATTATAAAATGCTTAACGACAGGGTAGGGGCTGTTGAGGCGTTCGTAGCTGTAAGGTCCTCAGCTACTGCTGAGGATTTACCTGATGCTTCCTTCGCGGGACAGCAGGAGACTTTCTTAAACGTTAAAGGTGGCGACGAACTCGTCTACTATGTTCGTAAATGCTGGTCCAGTTTATTCACCCCTAGAGCAATATTCTACAGAACTCAGAAAGGCTTTCCACATGAGAAGGTTCTGATAAGCGTAGCCGTTCAGAAAATGGTAAATAGCAAAGCTGCAGGAGTGATGTTTACGCTTCATCCAGTTACAGGAGATAGAAGTAAAATCGTAATCGAGGGCGCATGGGGTTTAGGAGAAGCCGTAGTATCAGGAGCAGTGACACCAGATAGGTTCATAGTTGATAAAGCTACACTTAAAATCCTCAGTAAAGAGGTTGCAGAGAAAACAGTTGAGTATATAAGAGACCCTAAGACCGGTAAAACACTGCACGCTGAAGTCCCTCCTGAGCGTAGACGCATACCGTGTTTAACGGACGAGGAGATAATAGAGCTAGCTAAACTTGCTAAGCGTATAGAAGAACACTATGGAAAGCCTCAAGATATAGAGTTTGCGATAGATAGAGACCTGCCGTTTCCTGAAAACGTATTCATAGTCCAATCTAGACCTGAAACTGTCTGGAGCCTTAAAGCCGAGGAGAAGCCTGCTGTAGAGGCACCAGCGCCAGTTGAGAAACTTATACCCGTTGTTAAAGGTTTGCCCGCTAGTCCAGGGATATACGCAGGTAGGGTTAAAGTGGCTTTAGATCATCAGGAAGCGGCTAAAGTCATGGAGAAAGGAGATATATTGGTTACAAGAATGACGAACCCGGACTGGGTTCCCTACATGAGAATGGCGGGTGCGATAGTAACCGATGATGGAGGTATGACCTGTCACGCAGCAATAGTTTCAAGAGAACTGGGGATACCTTGCATAGTCGGATCCAAAGAAGCTACGAAGCTTCTTAAAACTGGCTCCTACTATACAGTCGATGCGACGTCAGGTGTTGTCTATGAAGGAATAGTCGAATCTCTGATTAAACCTACACCTAAAGCCGCTCCGACTGCAGCTGTTACGGAGGCCGCCGTGGCACTACCGCAGTGGGCTATATATCCCCCTGTAACGGCTACAAAAATATACGTAAACCTCTCCATACCAGATGTTGCAGATAAGGTTTTCAATGAAAGTCGTCCTGACGGTGTTGGACTGCTTAGAGCTGAACACTTAATGCTCAGTGTAGGCAAGCATCCGAGGCTTCTCATAGAAGAGGGTGGAGCTGAAAAAATGGTCAATGCCTTCGCCGAAGGCATTAGAAAAGTTGCGCAAGTCTTCTTCCCAAGACCTGTAGTATACAGATTCCTAGACTTTAAACCAGATGAGTTCTTATCGCTACCTGGCGGTGAGAAGTATGAGAAGGAGGCTGGACACGTCGGCCCCAATCCTCTGATAGGTTATAGAGGAGCCTTCAGATACATTAAGGAGCCCGACATCTTTAGACTTGAATGCCGAGCTATTAAAAAAGTCAGAGAGGAGTATGGCCTTAAAAACGTATGGGTTATGGTACCGTTCGTAAGAACCGTTGAGGAGTTTAAGAACTGTCTTAAAATCATGGAGGAGGAGGGGTTGAAGAAGGGGCCCGATTTCAAGGTTTGGATAATGGTTGAGGTGCCGAGCACGGTCCTACTGATAGATAAGTTCATCGAGGCGGGCATAGACGGTGTGAGTTTTGGAACAAACGACCTTACAATGCTTATACTCGGCATAGATAGGGATGACGCATCCGTTCAAGAGATTTACGATGAGAGAAACTTAGCGGTTTTAAGGGCTTTAAGCCATGTGATAAGGTTGTGCCGTGCGCATAATGTAACTACGAGCATCTGTGGACAAGCTCCTTCAAACTATCCGGAAATCGTTGAATTCCTAGTTAAAGAGGGCGCTACAAGCCTATCCGTGAACCCGGATAAAGTCATAGAGACAAGGCTACTCGTAGCATCCATAGAGAGGAAACTTCTACTAGAAAGGCTTGCAGAATCTAAGAAGGATAAGCCATTCTTTGAATTCAAGTGGTCTGAGGAGTTAAAGTAAACCTCCAAATTTTTAAGCTTCAACAACCCTCTTTTTATTGGAGCAATCTTGCCCAACCGTAGAGGATTTAGGGAAGAAAGGGAACTCGTTAATAAGCTTGAAAAACTAGGCTTTGCAGTTTTAAGAGCACCGGCTTCAGGCTCTGGAACTAAATCCGACAGACCTGATATAATAGCGGGGCGAAGGGGGTTCTGCATAGCATTAGAGGTTAAAACAACCAACCGTAGGGTTTTATACGTTGGCTTGGAAAGTTTAGATCAACTCGTCAGATTTTCTAATAAATTCGGTGCCAATCCCTATCTTGCAGTTAAATTTAAGAGGTCAGGTTATGGTTGGCTTCTTCTAAAACCCGAGGACTTGGAGAGGAGTTGCAAATACTATAAGATAACGTTAGAGGAGGCATATAGGAAAGGGGTCTCCCCCGAGGCTATTTTATCGAGTAAACTTGAAGAATTCGAAGAGGCTTGACCTATGTCTCTAATGGATGCCGAGGATATAGTTGAATTCATAGCTTTAAAATATGGAAATGCCGCTAAGATAGTTGAGGTGGGCGTTGGCTTTCAATTTGACGTAGCTATTGCTTTAAAAAAGAGACTTCCAAACACGCTGATAGTTGTTGTAGATGTAAACCTAGATGCCGTTAAAGAAGCGAAAAAATTGGGTTTAACGGCTTACGTTGATGATATTTTAACACCCAACATGGAAATATACGAAGGCGCATCGCTTTTATATTCGATTAGACCACCGCCCGAGTTAATACCTTATATTTGCAAAACCGCTAAAAAGCTTAAATGTCCACTCATAATACGCCCCCTCTCCGGAGAGCCTATAGACTTGCATTATCAACCTGGTTGGCGTACAGTAACCTATGGAAGGGCTAGGTTATATGTATTTAATGAGTAAATTCACGTATTTTAAAGCTGGATGAAACACTCTGAAGCCTTTATTTCCCATAGTTTTAAATAGGAAAATTTTTCAGAAAGGTATGCGGAAGGTTATTACGGTATATCATGGTTAAGGTAAGTTGTTGCTGGCTTTACGCCATCAGTAAGTACGGCTATCCTCCGACTTTGGATAATATGTTTAAAGCATTAGAAGAGATTTCAAATATGGGTTTTGAATACTCGGAGATTGAAGCTTTAGGTTATGATAATCTTAGAGAGATTCTGGAGAATAAGCGTAGGCTTAAGGAGCATATGGAGTCTTTAAATATAAAGATAATAAATGTCTGCCCAATCTTCCACGATATTATTTCTCCGGATAAAGCTGTCAGGAAGAGGGCGTTAAAAGCATTTTCCGAAACATGCGAGCTAGCCGTTTATTTGAATTCTCAAATGGTGCAGACCGATACTTTCACACCGCCTCTAAAGTTTATAAGTGAAGTCCCCTACAAAGAAGCGATAAACTTCGGTAAAGTCTTTAAAGTGGATGTTGACCCGAACTTTAACTGGAAGCTGTTTTGGAGGCTACTTGTAGACACTATGCGTAAGTGTAACTGGATAGCTGAAGAGCATGGTTTAAAATTCTGCTTAGAACCTAGGGTAGGTGAATCGATCTCAAACACTGATGCTATGCTCAGGCTTGCCGAAGCCATTGATAGTGAAAATTTTGGAGTCGTATTGGATACTGGGCATTTACACGCTCAGAAGGAAATTCTTCCATTGTCTGTAGAGAAGCTTGGGAATCTCATAGTTTACGTTCACGCTTCCGACAACGATGGTAGAGACAACTATCACCTGGGTATAGGCAAAGGAACGATAGATTGGATAGGTGTTTTAAAGGCTCTCAAAAAACACGGGTTTAAAGGCTTCATAGGCTTAGACATAGGTCACGTGCCGAACATAGAAAGAGAATACGTGGAAAGTAAGGCTAAACTTGAGCGTCTTATAGAGGAAGTAGGTCTATGAGTTTAACGCTCTATAATGGTTAGTTGAAGCCTATTTCCATCTTTAGAGTAGACGGCGGCATCTTCTAATCCTCTATACGGGTGTGCAACTATCATGATTATCCATCCATATACATTGTTTAAATCTTCAACGGAGGGGTTTAAAGCCCCAGATGGGTGGCTGTGAACCGTTCCAACTATGGAGAAATCTATGGGGAGGTAAGCCAATGGTATTATGGAAAAACCCCTACCGTATGTCGCTAGAGGCGGTATAAGAACCTCCTTAACGATTATGGATTTCCTTTCAACCCTCCCCCTCAGGAGGAGTATAGCCTCCCTTGGGTGAAGCATATGAGCATAAGTCAATATGCTATCGAAGGCCTCCCTCGATATTTCAACTTTCAAAAATCTCTCTCCGGAAGTTTTTCAACTGCTTCTCTAACCCTCTCTAATCCCTCCTTTATATTCTCCATAGAGGTAGCGTATGAAAATCTCAGATAACCCTCCCCACCATATCCAAATGCAGATCCATGAAGTGTTGCGACTTTAGCCTCCTTGAGAAGGTATTCTACAAGCTCGGTATCCTTTAAACCTATACGTTTAACGTTCACAAAGGCGTAGAAGGCTCCCAAGGGTTTTCTACAGCTGAATCCCTCTATCTTGTTAAGACCATCTACTATTACGTCTCTCCTACGTCTATATTCTTCAACCATCTTCTTTATGAAGTCTTGCGGGCCTCTAAGAGCCGCTATTGAAGCCTTCTGTATAAACGAAGGCACGCAAGATACTACATTATTCTGGAGAACTATTATATGGTTTATGAGCTCTCTATTAGCTGCAATATAGCCTACTCTCCAACCAGTCATAGCATACGTTTTCGAAAGGCTGTTTATCAGAATAGTTCTATCCTTAACATCTGGTATTGAAACTACGGATTCGTGTTTAAACCCATCGTATATGAGTTTATGGTAGACGTCGTCTGTTATGAGAATCAAGTCGTGTTTTAAAGCCAAATCCGCTAAGCCTTCTACGTCGCTTCTGGTGATTATGGAGCCGCATGGGTTGTGAGGACTATTTATGATTATCGCTTTAGTTTTAGAAGTGATCTTAGACTCAACGTGTTCAGGTTTTAATCTAAAATCATCCTCCTCTCTCAATTCTACAAAAACTGGCTTAGCGTTTAGAAATCTAACGACAGACTCGTACGCGGGGAAGCTTGGCGTAGGTATAATAACCTCATCGCCCTCTTCAACTACGCTAACGATAGCGTAGAATATTGCAGTTTTTCCACTCGGCGTGACAATAACTTCCTCGGGAGTATATTCTACACCAAACTCTTCTTTAATGCTATCGGCAATAGCCTCTCTAAGCTCAGGTATACCCGGTGAAGGCGTGTAGTGTGTATAGCCTTCTTTTAAGGCCTTTATAGCGGCTTCTTTAATGTGCTCCGGGGTATCGAAATCCGGCTCACCTATTTCAAAGTGTATGATATTAAAACCCTGTTTTTCAAGCATTTTAGCCTTCTGTAGAACGAAGAAGGCGGATTCAGCCTTCAGCCTCGACATCCTCTCCGCGGCGATATGCTTCATGGGGGCACCAAACCTTATTTATGGTTAAATAGGGGGCTTATAAAATTTTGCCAAATATTTTAGGATACTTTAGGGGAAAGATTAAATTATTCCTCGAATCTTCTTTTTCTAACGTGGTGTTTACCGATGTCTGGAGAAGTTATCCTTCAGGAGCTTAAAAAGCAGGAAAGTGAACTCCTAGAACAACTTAAAAAGCTTGAGGAGAGGAAGACTCAGCTTGTGAATGAGCTTTCTGAGCTTAAGAAAAAGCTTAACGATATTAGAGACCAGTTTAAGCGTAGCAGAGACATTTACGACTCATATAGGCTTGAGAAGGACATGTCAGACCTCTCTAGAAGAATAGCGCCAGTTGAAAATGAGCTTTCAGAAGTTGAAATGAAGATACGAGGTTTACAGAGATCTTTAAGTGAAACTAGGAAGAAGATTGAACATTTAGAGTATCAGCAGAGGTCTAAGTGGGTTAGGGAGGATTGTGGCTCCCAAACATGAGTATAAGGTTTTAAAGCTTAAATCTCCATATTGGAAGCCGGGTTTCGACTACGAACGTTTTTTAATTTCAAAAATCAAACATGTAGTTAAAAATGGAGATATAGTGGTTTTATCTGAAAAGGCGATTTCAACAGCTCTTGGAAACTTAGTAGATGAGGCTAAGGTTAAACCCAGCCTAACGTCGAAGTTTCTAGCCGGTTTTTGGATGAGAAAGATATGGGGCTATCTACTAGGGCCTCTGTGTAGGCTTAAACCTGAGACGATAAGAAATATCAGAAACTACCCTATTGAAGAAGGCTCTAAGCATAAGGAGACTGCTCTTAGAGTATCGGGTCTACTTCAGGCTTTAAGACCATTCTCTGAGGGCTGTCTAGACGTGGTGAACCTACCCTATTCATACGCAGCCTTACCTCTTAAAAACGCACGTGAATTGGCTGAACGCATAAGACGGGCTCTGTTAAAGTATGGCAAAAAAATTTCCGTGGTGATATCTGACAGCGATAAAACGTTCTCCCTAGGGCCGATACATCTCTGCTCTAGACCACGTTGCGTAAAGGGCTTGATATATCTTGGGCCCCTAGCATATATAATAGGGGCTTCTCTGGGTTTAAAGGCTAGAGCAACGCCGGTTGCGGCTGCTGGCTGGACCTACTCCATAGAAGATTTACTCGATGTTTGCGAGATCGCCGATAGAGCTAGGGGATATGGAGCTGGTAGAAATATGTGGGAGGTTGCTGTCAAATTTGGAACCGGATTTACATCCATAACTTGGAATATGCTTGAGAAGATCCCCCATTATCCCGTAGTGATTCTACGTAGGTTTTAAAGGGGGAGAAACCAACATATTTTTTAAGGACTCTATATTTTCAAATAATTGGTTTAACCGATATGCCTGTTAGAATAGGAATTATTGGAAAAACGAATACAGGTAAGACCACGTTCTTTAACGCCGCTACCATGCTTAGTGGGCGCATAGATAAATTCCCCTTTACAACAAAAACGCCTCAACGCGGTATAGGTTATGCTAAGACGTTGTGCGTATGTAGAGAACTCGGCGTGAAAGACAACCCTAAAAATTCCATATGTATAAATGGCTGGAGGTTTATACCAATCGAAATAGTAGATTTACCCGGTTTGGTGAAAGATGCGTGGAAAGGTAAGGGTCTTGGAAATGAGTTTCTATCTGTAGCTGCTCAAACAGATGCTTTAATCCACATGGTTGATGCTTCGGGTAGTGTGGATGCCGATGGGAATATAGCGGAGCCTGGAACGGGAGACCCCATTCAAGACTTCTACGATATTGAGAGAGAGCTCGTTATGTGGATAGCCAAGATAATTGAGGGTAAGAGAAAGTATATTGAGAAGACGCTTGAGACGCGTAGAGATACGCTTAAGGGTGCTTTAACCTCCGTCTTAACGGGTTTGAAGGTGAAAGAGGAGCACGTAGCTCAGGCTCTAGAATTATCTGGTACTAAGTCTAAAGCCTTCCATGATTGGACAGAAGACGACCTATTGAAATTCTCAGAAGCGTTGAGGAGGATTTCCAAGCCTTCTGTGGTTGTAGCTAATAAAATGGACATTCCAATCGCCGAGGAAAATTATAAGAAGATGGTTGAAGCGCTCTCACCAATACCGGTTATACCGGCTTCAGCTGAAGCTGAGCTCATTCTAAGGAAAGCTGAGAAGAGTGGATTAATAAGTTACATACCTGGTGAGGAGATTTTCCAAGTTGCAGACCCATCTAAGCTTAATGATAAGCAGAAGTGGGCTTTAAATTACATCCAGGATAGAGTTTTGAATAAGTGGTGGCAGACGGGTGTTCAATTCGCTATAAACGTTCTGGTTTTTAAAGTGCTTAGGATGAACGTTGTATATCCGGTTGAAGATGAGAAGAGGCTTTCAGATAAACATGGAAATGTTTTGCCTGATGCCTTCCTCATGCCCCACGATGCTACGGCGTTGGATTTGGCTAATGAAATACACACAGAGCTCGGTAAAACAATGCTATATGCTATAGACGCCCGTACGGGTTTAAGACTTCCTAAAGACTATAAGCTTAGAGACAGGGATATTATAAAGATAGTTGCGACTTCGCATAGAGGCTGAGCCTTCTTATAAATTTTAAAATCAACTGATTTCTGATTAAAACTATAATCTAAACGCTTAAGTATTTACTAAATCTCCACATTAATATTTGTAACTAGACCCGCGTAATCTCATGGTAGATTTCTCACATTCGGAGGTGAACCTTGACGCATCTAAAACTACCTAAGACTTCGCAGGTCTTCCATACATTCAAACCTTTAAGCACCCCTAATGAACTCGATGACCCCGATGAACTGCACATAGCAATCAACACATATAAGGGATGCCCGTATAAATGCGTCTACTGTTACATCTACGGGTATACGAGGGCTTTAGATATTGAAAACCCTTCTACAAAGACGCTCTTTAGAAGAAGATTTAAAAGAGATTTAGAAGCACTTGAAAAACTGAACTTCTCGAAGTGTACCATGTATATATCTCCAAGTTGCGAGCCCCTTTATCCAGAACTTGAAAAGAAGTATGGAAATACACTCTACGTGTTAAAATCTGTTGGAGAATATAGTTTTATGGATGTTGTGATTTTAACCAAAAACCCCTCCCTCCTACTTGAACCCGAGTACTTAGAAGTTTTAAACAGGAAAAACACGCGGATGGAAGTTTCAATACCTTTTCTAGATTCCAGGTTTGAAGGTTATGCTCCATCTCCATCTGATCGAATGGAGGCGGTATCCAGTTTAACTAAGGAGGGTTTTAAAGTTTATCTGAGAGTTGAACCCGTCACCCCATCCTTCGGTGGTATAGTTGGACAATCTAAAGTTGAATTTAAATTGCTGATTAGTGAGGCAAAAAAGGCTGGGGTATGTAAGGTTATCTCTAGGTGCCTCCTTTTACCTATAGGTGTTTGTAAAATTTTTCCAACATTTTATAGAGAACTTAAACCGTATTATCAGCAATATGGGTATAGAAATGGCACGTACTACGTACTCGACTGCTCCGTAAGGCTTAAGCTTATAAAGCCTCTTTACGACGCATGTAAAACCTATGGGATTGAGCTTTGGGTTTATTCAGATGCTACGTCTAAATATCCGACACTTGTTCACGCGGATAACATTTATCTCCCTTCTAAGCAAGCTATTTCATGGTGATTATAATGGTCTTAACTAGAACCGAGTATAAGTTAGCAGTTGGAAAAGCCTTAGAGTATTTCAGGAAAGCACATATAGCCATTAGAGAAGATGAAAAGCAGAAGCTTGAAGTCACAGACTTCGGCCTCAGTAGGCTCTATGAGATAGGTCTACAGCTTCTCGTATACGTTAATACAGATAGATATTGTGCTAAGGAGCTTGTGCTTTTCCCCTGGCAAATATGTCCAGAGCATAGGCATCCGCCGGTTAAAGATGACCCGGGCAAGCAAGAAACCTTCAGATGCAGATGGGGGACTGTCTATCTTTATGTGCCGGGGGAACCCACCCCCAACCCCTCCTTTAGGATCCCGAAGGATAAGGAGAGGTTTTTCACGGTTAGACACGAAATAATCCTTAAACCCGGTGATCAGTACACAATACCTCCAAACACTCTACACTGGTTTCAAGCCGGAGAGGATGGAGCAGTTGTTTCAGAGTTTTCAAGTACAAGTAGAGACGAGTATGATATATTCACAGACCCAAGCATAAAACGCTTTGTAGAAATAGTTGACTACTGATTGAATTCCATAGAGCTAGCGGTTTTATCAGCTCATAAGGTACAGATTGAGTAAAATGACTAGTTTGAGGCTTCAACTAATTAATTGGTTCTGAGGAATAGCCGTTGTAAACAGAAAACCTTATACCATAAATGCATGGCACGGTTATTTAGCATGTCTTCATTTTTTCATAGTGGTTTTTAGGTTAAGCTACAGCTTAGTTTTTAAGTTTTCAACCTCTAAATATCTTAGAATCGTGTGCACATGCCTGTTAAAAGTCTCATTAAAGCGTTACACAGTATTGCCATGGAGGCTATAGTCTTCACGTCTGGGGTTAGACTTGCTGAGGTCGACAGTAGTGCCGCCATATCTCTAGCTGGAGAATGCTTGAAGCTTGTTAGCGATGCTATAGCTCAGCTTCAGCTTATGAATATGACTGAGAAAGATGAATATGTTGAGGAGGCGCTTAGGGAGTTGGAGAATTCAAAGGAGTTGTTTAAGTCCGTTATTACAGGAGAACGGTCTACCCAAACTATTAAGAGATGCATCTCTTATGGTTTGGAAAATAGGAATATCTTCATCTTAGACTTGGCTCACAGCCACGTTCACAAAGCAATAGACTTTTTGAAGAAGTCGAAAAACTGTAACCTATATCGTGACGTGTTGGAGCTCTTAACGACGGCTCGAAGGGAGTCTGCTCCTACAACGTTGTATAGGCTTGCATATGAAATGCGTAAGAAGGGTGGTGTTTGAAAAGTATGTTCTTTTAAACCTCTCTAAGCTTAATATTCTTTCTTAAACTGTTTAGTTGGATCTTTAAAAGAGCTTCTACCTCCCCCTTCTTAACGCTTGTAGTAGTGCCTTTAGCTGTACAGCATACAGCTCCTGAGGCTGAGCCTAAGATAAGCCCATCAACGATTTCTTCAATCGTGTAATTTTCCACATAATTTGGCTTTTCAACAAGCTTAAGTATTAAGCCGGCGCAGAAAGCATCCCCTGCACCCGTAGGGTCTACGACGTTTACTTTAAAAGCGGGCATTTCTATGAGCGTATTTTTGAAGATCGCCATTAATCCCTTATCCCCCATGGTTATTATTGGAAACTTACAGCCAAGCTTTTTCAGGGATTTTAAAGCGTTAAAAGCATCTTTTTCCTCCGTGATTTTAGAAGCTTCTAAAAGATTACAGTGGAAGATGTCGCAGTGTGCTATAGCATTTCTAAAGAAGCTCCAATCCTTGCCATATGGGGCTACTATATCTAGAAACGTTAAAGCCCCAATATTTCTAGCATTTTCCAAAACCTCCGGCAAACTATAATCGAATTCACCGAGCATACCAGCTCCACCGATGTAAAATACTTTGGGCTTAAGCTCTTCAACCACTTCTTCAACGAAGTCTCGATCTAAGAAGAGGTTTGAACCGGCATCGACGTGGAATCGTCTATCTTCTCCTTTAACGACAAGTATGAGGTTTTTCGACGTAGGTGCTTCAACCCTCTTGAGCTTAACGTTAACCCCTCTCTCTGTTAAAAATCTCTCTACAAAATCTCCAAATACGTCTTTACCTACTACGGAGGCTAGAGAAACATCCCCGATTTTAAGCCCAAGTTGGATGAGGTCTATCGATACGTTACCGGCATGTCCTCCGAGTGTTACAGCTATTCCATTTGGGACGTAAAGGAGTTCACCCTGATCTGCGATGTGGGGAAGCTCCGCAGCTATTATATCGACGACAAGTATACCAGTTGTTAAAACGAGCAAAGATAACCCCTCATTAAAATTTTTGAAGCCATTTTCATTTAAAAATGATTTGGCTATAGAGCTTATACTCCTCCATCAATGGACGGGGAGCCTTATCATGAAGACTCCCAGACTACGTTCAGCGGTTTAAGTCCTCTAAACGCCTTCAGAACGTTTTCAACGCAAAATTCTGCGGCTTCTGTAAAGAAGTTTACAGACCAGCTTGCTTGATGAAGGCTTAATTGAACCTTTCTAATTTTAAGCATGGGATTATCTCTTGGAACCGGTTCTATGCTCCATACATCTATGTGTGCGGATTTAAGTCTACCGCTTTTAATAGCCTTATATAGTGCCTCTTCATCTATAATCGCCCCTCTAGAAGTATTTATAAGTATGGCGTTCCGCTTCATCATGTTTAACTCACGCCATCCTATCATGTGCCTAGTCTCATTGGTTAAGGGTATATGGAGTGTAACTATGTCTGAGGTTTTAAGTAGTTGATCGAGCCCCTCAACCCTTTCAACGCCAAATTCTTTAACAACTTCTTCTGAAACGTAAGGATCGTATACGACGATTCTTACTTTGAAAGGTTTAAGGAGCACGGCGACTTGACGCCCTATCCTACCGAAGCCTATTATACCTACAGTCTTACCAGTCAACCTTTCAGATAATACCTTAGGTCTTTCGCTCCACCTGGCTTTCCTAGCCATACGATCCCTTTCTCTAATCCTATGAAGTATCGATAAGATTGCCGCTAACGTAAATTCCGCTACATCTAGACTATTTATGCCGGGTATATTGCAGACGTATATGCCTTTGCTCTTACATAATTCTACGGGGATGTTGTCGACGCCGACTCCAAACTTTTGAATAATCTTAAGCCTCTCCGTCCTCCTGATAGGTTCAGCAGGTATTTTTGAATCCGCTACGATAATTCCATCAAACTCTAATAGCTTATCTTCAGGTACATATTCGTGGAAAACTTTTGAAACTTCAACCTCTACGTTGAAGCTTCTCAGAAGTTTAACCATTTTATCATGCATAGGTATCGGCTCAGTTATATAGACTCTAGATTGCTTCAATTCTTAACACCTAAGAGGAATATTCTCATTTCCAGTTTAAGGTTTAACATTAAATACTCGTTTTTCATCTATATGAGTTGGAGGGATTTAAATCCCTACTTGTGAAATCTGCGGTAAAAATGTAGCAGTGCTTACTAGAGTTCTAATAGAGGGCGCTGAGGTTTCAGTATGTCGAGACTGTAGTAGGCTTGGAAAACCCGTTTTAATGATCTCAAAGTTGAAAAACCCGGGCAAACCAACACTGACGACTGGTGTTCAGACAGTTAAACCTCCAAGACAGCCAAAGACTTCAAATAGAGATATCGAGAAATCCATTGAATCTTACAGTTTAGTTGAAAATTACGGGTTTTTAGTTAAGAGTGCAAGAGAACGTATGGGTTTATCTCCTGAAGAACTTGGAGTTAAACTCGGTGAAAAAGCTTCAGTTATACGTAAAATAGAGCAGGGTAAGCTTAAACCGGATAATGTGTTGGCGAGAAAACTTGAGCATTTTCTTAAAATCAAGCTTTTAGTACCGTCAACTGAAATTAAGCCTGTAGGCGTTTCCAAAGTTGAAGAGGAACGCGGTTTAACGATAGGAGACCTTCTTAAAGGGATTGTCGAGAAAACTGAGGAGTAGTTTAAACGTAGACTTACGTCTAAAGTTATAGTTAAGGTAAATTAGACGGGTATAAAAACCATCTTGAGGCGGTTTCAATGAAAGTCTACGTACTCAGGCTTGGACATCGATCCGCGAGGGATAAGCGTATAACCACTCACGTGGGGTTAATAGCTAGAGCTCTTGGAGCGGATGGGATAATACTATCAGGCGATAGAGATGATAAGGTTATTAAAAGTTTAGAGAAAGTGGTTGAATTATGGGGAGGGCCTTTTGAAATTCAATACGTTGAAGATTGGTATGGTTTAATTAAGCGCTTTAAGGAAAATGGATGGGAGTTGATACACTTAACCGTCTACGGGCTTCCAATACAAGATGTAGTAGATTCTATAAGAAGCTCAGATAGAGATAAACTCATAATAGTTGGAGCTGGTAAAGTTCCGAGAGTTGTTTATGAGCTTGCAGATTGGAACGTAGCGGTTTCCTCTCAACCTCATTCCGAATGTGGAAGTTTAGCTGTTTTCCTCGATAGATTTTTCCAAGGTAGAGAGTTGACGAAGGAGTTTGAAGGATGGAAGCTTAAAGTCATTCCTCAAGCCAGAGGGAAAAAGGTTATTAGAGCGAATTTGAGCCGTAAGGGGGTTTAGCGTTGAAGACGGGTATAGTATTGGCAGGTGGATATGGTAGAAGGTTTGGAGGAGTTAAAGCCTTAGCCAGTTTAAACGGTAAGCCCGTAGTAACCTACGTGGTTGAGCGTTTAAAACCTCTAGTTGATGAGCTTATTGTCGTCGTTAAGAAGCGTAGTATAAGTTTGGAAGAAGCCTTAGAAGGCTATGGGGTGCGTATATGTGAAGACTCTCTTTCAGTTCAAGCACCTCTAGTGGGTCTTCTAACCGGGTTTGAAAACTCAAACTCTGAATATGCCGTAGTATCGCCATGCGATTCACCAGCGGTTGATGGAATGGTTGTACGTAGACTTTTTGAAGAAGCTTTAGGTTTCGATGCAGCCATACCGATGTGGAGTAATGGATTCATCGAACCGCTACATGCGGTCTATAGGGTTAAACCGTGTATAGAGGCTTCTAGAAGCGCTGTGAAGGAGGGTTTCCTAAGCGTTAGAGCGATGATAGCGAGGTTAAGTAGAGTAAGGTATGTTAAGGCCGAAAACCTTGGAAACCCTAAACACTTTCTAAATTTAAATACGAGTGAAGAGTTTGAAGCATTAGCGTTTTCATGTTAAAACTAAGCGGTGTAGAGCCTATAAGGTAAGCTTCACGGTGTGTTTTGAAAATTACCCGTTGAGTTTTAACGGCCTTAATGTGAATATTAGAAACTATCACCTTTTACAGTATGCTTTCACTGGGCAATCTGCACACCTCTTCTTCTTACAGTACTCTAAGTTTAATCTCACAAGAGCAGACTCGTAAAACTCTATGTCCTTCAAACCTATACGTTGAGCGGTTTCCACGGACATTTTAGATGGTTTGGGTTTGGCTTTATCCCATATGCCTCTAAGCTCTCTTAGGAATATGTTCACTGCGACTGGGCCGATGCCTTTAAACTCCTGCAATCTTCTCTCAAGGTCTTCTGGACTATTTGCCTTTGCATAGAGTTCTTCTAGACTCCCATATTTTGTTTTAAGCTCCTCCATTATTCTCATGAGGTTCGTAGCAGTTGAGAAATCGTATCTAACGTAGCCACCTGAATCGAGTACTTCAACTAATCGCTCCCATCCAGCTTCAAGTATTGCTTCAGGCGTTGTAAGCCCCTCTTCGATAAAGCGACGATAAGTCCTCTTAGCTATATCGGCGGAGATTCTTTTAGCGAAGAGAATTGACGCTAAAAACCATTTAAACCTATCCTCGGGTTTCTTTAAATCTAAACCCAGTTCTTCAGAATATCCTTTTAAACTTGAAATAGCCTCTTCAACACCCATGGTAAAGGCCTCGTAAACGTCTATCTTACTGCTACAGCTTTTCTCCTTAAAAGTTTAAGGATGTGTAGAGTTTACCAATGAGCCGTCGCGACTCCTCTCCGTCTTTCTTTGGATAAAGATCGCAACAGCATACTACCCGTAGATGTCGAAAGAGCATGGGAGCCTACGTGTAAATTTCTTTAAAGCAATGTTTTTAACTCCGTCTTAAAATGTTTGGTTAGAATATGGTCTACAATAATCCATGGGGTGTGTTTTTAACAGAGGCTCGCAATATTTTGGAAAAAGCCTTTAAACTTGCTTATCCAGAGATTGAAGTGGACGTTCAACTCGATAAGCCGCCTTCTAAGGAATATGGAGATTTAAGCTGTTCAACTTGTTTAAGTCTTGCCAAGAAAATCTCGGCTAAACCTATGGATGTGGCGGAGGCGGTTCTTAAACGCGTATCTTTAGAGAGTAGTGTTTTCATAGAGAAGATCGTCGTCAGTGAACCTGGCTACTTGAACATATACTTAAAACGTTTCCTAATGGTGGGTGAGGCTTTGAAGTCTGCGTTGACGCTTAAAGATGAGTGGGGATACGTTAAAACAGACAAACCTCTTAGAATAGTGATAGAGCATACCAGTGTTAATCCTATACATCCTATAACGATCGGGCATGCTAGAAACACGTTTCTAGGAGATTCCCTAGCTAGGATCCTCAGTGCTAGGGGACATAGCGTTTCGAGGCACTTCTACGTAGACGACGTGGGCGGTCAAGTAGCACTCCTAGCCTACGCATATAAACTGGCCGGTGACGTGATATTCAAACTTGACGCTAAACCCGATCATGCTATCGGTAAAGTTTACACGGCGATCTCTGCTTTAACGGAGATTAGAAAGCTTAAGAGTAAAGCTGAAACTCTCAGAAAATTGGGTAGATATGAAGAAGCCAGACGGGTGGAGGATGAGCTTTCAGATTGGATAGAAGTACTATCAGAGGTTGAGAAGAAGAACTCAGACATCCTTCAGATACTCTTAGACGGTATGAAGTCTTCAGACCCGGATGAAGAGGTAAGGGAGATTCTCAAAGCTTATGAGCTTGGGTCTGAAGAAGCTAAGCGATTAATCAGACCAGTGGTTGAGAAGTGCCTCATAGGGTTTAAGGAAACCCTTGAAAGAGTAGACGTTTCATTCGACTCTTGGGATTGGGAGAGTGAAGTTGTCTGGTCTAGCATTGTAAGGAAGGTTTTAAATGGTCTTATGAAAAGCGGTTACGTTAAATTTGAAAACAACGTACCTGAGTTTGAAGCTGGAAAAATCGTTGAAGATCCCACTGTAAGGAGGAGGCTGAGAATACCGGATGGATTTGAAGTGCCAAGTTTAACCCTTCTAAGAGCCGATGGATTAACGCTTTATCCGACTAGAGACATAGCGTATAGTATTCTTAAGTTTCAGAACGCCGATAGGGTGATAAACGTCGTAGGTTTCGACCAGACGCTTCCCCAAATACAAGTTCGAATAGCATTATACGTTCTAGGCTATAGAGAACAGGCTGAAAATCAGTTGCACTATTCATATGGGCTTGTGAAGTTTCCAGGGTTTAAAATGAGCAGTAGAAGGGGTAGATATGTAACGCTCGACCACTTGTTAGACGAGGCGGAGGCGCGGGCTTACATGGAGGTTAGTAAAATATCACCGCAACTCTCTGAAGATGAGAGACGTAGAATAGCTAAAAGCGTTGGAATAAGCGCTGTGAAATACAGCCTTATAAGTATAGAACCATCTAAAGACGTGGTTTTCGATTGGGATCGGGTTTTAGACTTTAAGAGGAATAGTGCACCCTTCATATTATACTCCTATGCCAGAGCACACGGTATAACTTCAAAAGTGGGTGGAAAACCTCCTGAGGAGTTTGACCCCAGCCTTTTAACGCAACCTCTTGAAGAAGAGCTCGGCTTAACCATTGCAATGTTTCCGCAGGTTTTCATAGAGGCTTCTGAAAACCTCTCCCCTCACACTCTGGCGATGTACTGCAACAACCTGGCGACGATTTTCAACTCCTTCTACGATAGCCACCCGGTTATTAAAGCTGAAAAAGCCATTAGGGAGGCTAGATTGGCTCTTGTTGAAGCATTTAAAATAACGATGAGAAATGCTTTGAAGCTTATAGGTATAACGCCTGTGGAGAGAATGTAAAGCTGGTTTCCCATGCGGCTTAACAATGTAACTTTGCATCGAAAATGAGAAGAATTGTTCTTCAAATCCTTCAATACTGTGGTGTTTTAAGATGATCTCTAAAGAATTTTAAAACTCTCTGAAGCATAGGCTCAACCGGTATTCCATGTCCGGATTCATACCAGTAAACTTCTTTAGGTTCACCAGCTTTTTCAGCTAACAATTTCTGTGTTTCAGCTGGAACTATGTCGTCGTATTTTCCACAGTGGAATTGAATGGGTTTTGGAGCGAAAAGGTGTATAAAGTTTATGGGGTCTATTGGCGCTAGGATTTCATTAAGTCTATCGTAACTCAACCCTCTCTTCTTCAACTCTTCTCTTATAGGAGGTGTTGATTCGTGTTTGCTCTCTCTGATCATGAGGGGTAGATTTCCACCTCCGACAATTATCACAGCCGCCTTAATCCTAGGCTCAACGCTTATGAAGAGGGCACCTATTATACCGCCCATACTTCCACCAGCGTAGCCTATTCTATCTCCCTGTACTTCTGATCTCTGCTCTAGAAAGTCGACTCCTCTTCTTAGGTCGAGGACGGTCTGTATGACGTTAGATTTGAGCTCTTCAACGTTTGGAGAGTATAAGACTTTACCTTTTTCTCTGCGTTCACCATGGAATGGTGCGTCTATTGATAGAAACGCATATCCTTCCGTTGAAAATAGGTCTGCTATTGGCAGTATGTCTTCCTTCCTACCTCCGTATCCATGTAGGAAAACTATACATGGATGTTTCTGCTCGCCAGTCTTGGGCACTGTGAATATGGCCGGTACTCTAACGTTTCCCACGCTATCGTAGTAGACCTTGTAGGCTATGTAATTAGCTTTTTCAGAAAACTTGGAAAGTTCAACATTTAAGGCTTTGGATCTATCGTATTCGTAAATTTTGAGGTATTCTTCTAAAGGCATGAATATCAGTTAAGAATAACTTCCACAGATTTTTAAGCTTAGGTGTACTTGAAAGGGTTAAGCTAAAATCAACCCTCTCAATTTATTGTTAATGGTTGTCTATGAGCCTCGGTCGGGAGGAGGTTTATAGAAAGCAGATAGAGATTCTCCGTATTTTAAGTGAGCAGAGTGAGCCCATGGGCTCCTCACTGTTAAGGAAGGAGCTTGCTAAGAGAGGCTTCCCGTTAAGTGAAAGAGCTATACGATACCACTTGAAGCTTTTAGAGGAAAGGGGGCTTGTAGAAGGGCATGAGAAAGCGGGTCGAACAATTAGCAAGTTGGGATTGGAGGAGCTCAGCAGGGCTCTAGCATATGAGAGAATAGGGTCTATCTTAACATGGTATCTTTCTCTAGCCTATAGAGCCACATACTCTCCGGAAAGTGGGGAGGGGGAGGTCGTGGCTAATGTGTTCATGGTTGATAAAAACTTCAGAGAAGAGGCCATTAAAGCGGTTAAAAATCTTTACTCTGCCGGTCTTCTACCGGCTCCCTACGTTAAAGTTCTAGATGAAGAAGAAGAGTATAGGGAGATATCTGCTCCAGAGGGTAAGATAGCTGTAATGACCGTCTGCAATTTAACGATAGATGGAATTCTCATACACTCTGGAATACCTTTGATTTTAAGATATGGTGGGCTTGTCCAATTTATAAAATGGAAACCCGTAAGGTTTACAGAATTGATAGCTTACGATTCTACAACAGTACCGCCGCTTGAAGTGTTCGTCTATAGGAGAATGACTTCAATAACAAGCATATTGAAAACGGGCTCCGGAATGATACCTGCAAACATGAGGGAAATTCCCGCCGTTTCAGAGAATCAAGCACTTAAAATAATTGATACTCTTAAAAAGAATGGCTGGGGAGGTATTCTAGTTTTCGGTAAACCTAATGAGTCGATTCTAGGAGTACCCGTATCGATGGATAGGTGTGGGATATCTATGGTGGGTGGCCTCATCCCAGCGGCTATGTTGACTGAAATGGGGATACCGGTTGAGACTTATGCTCCACATTGTCTAGTGCCAATAGAGGATATGGAGAAAGTATCCTAGGGAAGATATAATCGATTGTTGGATCGTTCGCCTTTATGGTCATGCTCTATCTCTCGGTTTAGCTATTATTTCCTTGATAACCATATCGAATATTCTAGTTGAATTCGCCGGCCTGATTACTATAGCCGTATCCGCTCCCTTACCAGTCCCAGCTATGCTTATCACATCTCTATCTACTGGTATTAAACCGGCGTCTGCAGCCATCGCCGCGATTTCAACGGCGACTTTCATCCCCTCGCAGAAAAGCCTTAAAGTCTGCGCCATTATCTCCACAGGGTATGCCGTGTTAAACTTACTCCTTATAGCTCTTTCAACGTTCATGAAAACGTGCGTCCCCGTAAATATTTTACCACCATTCGCCTCTATCAATCTACGGTTCTCCTCAGTCAGCTCCTGCTTTCCAGGTTCTCTAAAACCGGTGTGATGGGTTACGACGATTAAGTTGAATCCTTTAAAAACTTTTGAAGCTTTAACCCCAGTCTCACCTCTAGTGGATGCGACAACTATATCTCTTATCCCCAATTCTTCAGCCCTCTTCTTCGCCAATGCTAAAACAGTTTCAGTATTCTCCTCCCCCGGTTTACCAAAATAGATAATGGTTTTCTCAAAAACACCCATAGATTACACCGGTTTACAATTATTCGAGATTCCTCTAAAATCTTTTCCCAAGATGCCTCGGCTCTACGTAGGATGAAAATGCCCACGAACAATCTTGGATTTTCAGTTTACAGTTTAAAGCAACCTTAATATTTCCTATATCGTAACGTAGAATTGGCTTTCATTTAAATCGATGGAGGTTGTATGATGGAAGTGTATATTGAAAAGCTTTGGAGCTTAGAAGTGGGCGTTGGACCTGCTGAACACGGCGTATATAAATTTGGATATCTTTGGCTTTCCCCAACCTTTAAAAACCAGTTTTGGAAGGTTGATCCTGAAACGGGCTCAATTTTACGTACATATAGCATGCCCGGTAATGTCTGGGGTGCACCTTGGGTTGATGAAAACCACTTATACGGTGCTTCAACTGAAGGCTCTGTAAAATGCTTCACACACGATGGTGAAGTCGTCTGGACCGTAAACCCTGGTTTAAGCGAATTCATAGCTGAAGCCATTACTGAAGCTTGGGGCCGCTATATAGCCGTTCAATTTCCAAAAGGGTTAGCGGTTATCAGGAAAAGTGATGGTGAAATTAAATGGTGCTTGGAGTGGAGCCCTGAATCGGATGCTGGTCAAGAGCCCACTTTCAACCCTGAAATGGGTCTACTGTGGGTCTGTAAACCGACGGTTGAGGGGAACTTAGAAGCTTACGATTTAAACGGCCGTTTAACGTATAGGCTTACTCTTCCAAGTCCTCCAACAACTTATGCTTGTCCTCAGATGTGGAGAAACCTCACGGCGGTCGTATGCCGTAAAGACATCGTCGTTGTAGACCAATTAACTGGTAGAATCGCTTGGTCTAAGAGGTTTGAACAGGTTAAATATGGCAACTGGCAGCCCGATTATCCCCTAGCGGGTGGACCGCGGGCTATAACGCCAGATGGACGTTTGATTGTTTGGTCAGCCGATGGAACCATATACTGTTTCAGTATTGAAACTGGAGAAGAACTCTGGCGTTTAAGCTTGGTCAACCTAGGATATGCATCTAGAGATTGTAACGATCCCTGGGGTTACGCTGGCGGAGTTGCGTCAGACGGCGTTTTCATAATCTTGGGGAGAAACAATTTACCCGCTTCATCTGGCAGCCCTTTCGAGATTATGAAGAATAGGCTTTTCATCATAGACTATTTCAACGGCTCCATTTTAACCGTTTCCGAGCCGCAATATCAGATGGCTTGCTGCTGTAAACCGATAGCTGCAGGAGGACGGGTAGTGATAGGTTCATGGTATAAGGATTCTGAAGACCGGGAATATCCTGCTAGATATTACTGCTGGATGTTGAAGTCTTCGGAAAAACGCATTATAAGAAACGTAGATTATGAGTGGCTTGGGTCGTATCACCATGGAGGATACGAAGTGGGGGTGCTCTTGGGAGTTTAACGGTTTTAAAAGCTGCTCTTTTACTTTCCATATAAGCGTTCTCTTACCTTCTCAATCATAGCGTCGGTTACATTTCTCTCGTTCACCGTAGTGTAGAATAACTTATTCTCCTCAGCGTATTTCCTAGTATTCTTCAAAGCATTGACTACGTCTGTCCACGTTATATTCATTTCCTCTGGGCGTAAGCGTACACCGACTTCTTCTATACTCCTCCATATCCCCTCCGGGTCGTTGTCCTGGAGTAGCGACATGAATATTATTCCTAAGCACACCGGTTCTCCGTGGATGAACGCTTTTCCAGTTAAATACTCTAATGTGTAAAAGAAGAAGTGTTCACAGCCCTCGATGTGGCGTGGATTCCACCCTGAATTGTGATAGCTCGCTCCAGTCCAACGATGCGCCTCCATCAAAGTCTTAATCCCAACATCTGAAACTTTATGGATTTCGTGCGTTTTCTCCCTAACGCTTTGAAGCACTTTCCTAGCTTCAGCGGCTAACTCCTCATCCCAAGGCCAAAGCTTTTCTTTACCGCGTTCAGTAGCTAGCTTCCAATCATATAAAGCCGTGTGGATGCAGAATACGTCACCTACACCTGCGTAGTTTAAGTATGGTGGTGCGCTTCTGATCAAGTCATAGTCTACGTAAACAACTTCTGGAACAGCCCATCCGATGTAGCGGACAACCCCCTTTATTCTCACTGCACATCTATGAGTGAAGGCGGCGTTGGTGGATGTTATTGTAGGTACTTGAAAAAGCGGTATATTTCTACGCCAAGTTATGAATTTGGCCACATCCATAGCTCTTCCCCCACCTATACCTATGACGCTTGAAGCCTTTGGAATGGTTTTTACAAGCTCCTCTAATCGGTTAAGCTCTAGAGACTCGACGAAGTGGACGTAAGCCAGATCGGCTCCTCCCAATTTGTCTTTTAGGATATGCCACAGCTCCCTCATTGTAACGACTATATATGGCGTTGGAGCCGTTTCAGCCAAGCCTTCTATCAATCCCCTCCCATAAACTGTGTGGAATAGATAGTTTTTAGATAGCATCTTAATCGGAGAATCGGCTTGGAAAATATATAAAACTTATTGCTTTTTGAAAGCTTAAAACTCTTTCAGCCAGATCTTAACTCCTTAAAAGGAAAATCCCATACTTTTCGGTTAAATCTCATAATATTTTAATGCATCTATGTCTTCTTTTGAAGGTCTTCTTCATGAGTGAAGAGACGTTTATCGTTTTCCATCGACTATACCATTTAAACTAAAATCTTATCTACGCTTTATGAAGTAGTTTAAAATAGTGGTCTATATTGGGAAAAATGAGTGTAAAAGCTTCCATTATGGGGTTTCGTAAAAAAGCCTCTTCACTATATCAAAGAATATATGCGTTGAGTTTCAGCCCGTTTATGATAGGGTTCTTCAGCCTACTGTGGTTTATCTTTAGAACCGGAACCAAGCCCTCGAGAGCTGTTTACCCGTGTCAGAGAATAGCCGCTGCAAACAGCTACCTCTGGTTATCGATATACGTTATCCCCTTCTTTCGCTCTCTAAACCAGAAGGTTCGTAGAAGAGTGAATTTGAAAAAACTTCTCCCAATAATACTTGCAGTAATAGTAGTCGTAGGATCTGTGGCTGCGTGGAATCTCTATGAAATTGCGAGGAGGAGGGGGTTACGTGAATTGGGTTTAAAGATAGTTGGAAAAACCGCTAAGTTTGAACCGGCTTCGGATATTTTCGTCGTGAATGGCACTAAAGGTTACGATGATGGAGTTTTCAGATTGATAGAGCTGATGGCTGAGCATGGTTTACTATTTTATAAGTCTCCGGAGTACGGGGAGAATAAGGGGCCAGATGGGCTTATAGCTAGAGATGACGTCGTTATAATAAAAGTGAACAGTCAGTGGGATGAGAGAGGTGGGACGAATACAGATTTAGTTAAAGCCCTTATCCAGGCTATACTAAACCACCCAGATGGATTTATTGGTGAAATAGTGGTGGCTGATAATGGGCAGGCGCAATATGGCTCAGCTGGTTCAGGTGGAAGCCTTAACTGGAGCAGGAGTAATGCTGAGAATATTTCACAGTCGATTCAAAGCGTTGTCGATCACTTCGCCAGTATGGGGTTTAGGGTTTCCACCTACCTCTGGGATACTATTACCACGAAGATGGTGGGAGAGTACTTTGAAGGCGACATGGAAGACGGATACGTCGTTAATGCTACTAAAAATCCGAGAACTGGAATAATGGTTTCCTATCCTAAGTTTAGAACGAAGTTTGGAACGTATATAAGTTTTAAATATGGTGTATGGGATGATGAGGCTAAAACCTACTACGGTGATAAACTTAAAGTCATAAACGTCCCCGTTTTAAAATCCCACAGCATATACGGCGTTACGGCTTGTGTAAAACACTATATGGGTGTTGGCTCGGATAAGCTGACGGCTGCGCTAGGTGCGAGAATGCACAATACCGTGGGTAGTGGTGGAATGGGGACGGAAATGGTTGAAACGAGGTTTCCAGTATTAAATATAATCGATGCCATATGGGTTAACGCGATACCCGGTAATGGTCCAAGCACTTCCTACGAGGAGGCGACGAGGGTTAATATAATAGCCGCTAGTAGAGACCCCGTTGCCCTAGATTACTGGGCTGCAAAGTACATACTGCTTGAAGTTGCACGGATTAAAGGTTACAGCGGGTCGAGCTCTATGGATCCGGATAACGTTGAAACGGGGTCGTTTGGTTACTGGTTGAAGCTTTCAATGGAGGAGATTAGAAGAGCGGGGTATCAGGCAACCGTAGATGAAGACTACATGAACGTTTACGTAGTCCACATATAGATTTTCAAAGAGCACCCCATTGATATGCTGTGCCGCCTATCTAAGGTTCTATTTGAGTTAATATTGCCCTAGGGATCCGTCTCTTCTAGCCGCATCATATCCTATTTTGAAGACGTAAAGCGCTATGGGGGTTGCTATGACTATAAAGATTAGTAGGCTCACTATATTGGCGACTATTACTGGTGATGTCAAGTCTTTACCGGATTGAAGACACAACCGTATACCGTCGAGTGAATACGTAAGTCTGCAAGTCTATGAGATTAACAGTCGGCTACTTTAACTCTCATTCTAAAAGATAACTGGTTAATGGTAATTTCGCGAGTAGTAAATGGCTAATAGACCCATGTATCTCGAGTAGCGACGATGGCTGTAAGCTTTAACGTTCCTGGCTTACGTTAGACCTCAACTATGAAACATTTTGAGGCTTATGTCATAGTCTACAAACTTTCCACCGTTGATTTGCAACTGATGAGGCTACGAGCGGTAAGACTGTAAACTCTACGTAACCCTATCATAGGGTAAAAGATATAAGTTTAGTGTGCGTTCTAAGTCCATAGTGAACGATGCGGATTCTCAAGTCAAAGGTGCAGAGAAGCGGCTGTGACTATGAATCACATGGTGTAGACATATCCATTGTAATACCCACTCTAAATGAGGAGAAATATCTTCCAAGGCTTCTCAAGTCTATCCGGGCGCAGAAGGCTGAGTGTAAATTTGAAGTGATTGTTGTAGATGGCTTTAGTACTGATGGAACGGTGGATATAGCTAAACGGTTTGGAGCTGACGTTTTAGTTGCGAAGACAAATATAGCGGAGGCTAGGAATATTGGAGGGCTTTACGCGAAGGGGAGGTTTCTACTCTTCCTAGATGCGGATACGGTGATTCCCATAGGCTTCTTAAACGATCTTAAACATTTGCTTGAAGGTGGGGTTAAATGTGTAATTTTCAGACCTGAGCCGTTAGAATATGCGAGGAGTTTATTCGCTAGAATAGGTTACGTGTTAGGATGGATTCTATGCCGATTCCGTCTTACAAATCCATGTTATATGGGTTTAGCTATCGATAGAAGTATATTTAAAAACGTGGGGGGATTTGACGAGCGTCTCGTTTACAGTGAAGACTTGGACTTTTTATGGAAGGTTTCAAGGGTTGTGAGGGTTCACTATCCTAAACAGCTTTCCATATACAGTAGTACTAGGAGGTGGATGAGGAATGGGAGGCTGAGGATTTCAGAGTGTTTTAAAATGGCTTTCAGAATAATACAGTACCTGGTTTTACGTAAAAGCGGTATGGAGTATCCAATATACAGGTAATGGAATAATCTGTAGAAAAAGTCTATTTTAAAAAGTTGAAATTTCTCAAGAAGAGCTGATAAATATTAGAATTATCACCGCGATATTACAGTGGTGTCACTGTTATGAGTACAAGCCATATTCAGGATTTGATTTTCAGGATGATGACCGTAGACCTTCTCAGAATAGCGAAGGAGAGGTTTACCTATAGGGAGCTTTCCCAAATGGTGGGTCTTCAAATAACTGTTTTAAGCCGGTATGTTAAAGGACACGTTTTACCGAGTACTGAAAGGGCTAAATCTATATGGAAGACTTTAAATCCGATAGTTGGGCTTGAAAAGGAGCTTCTAGAGACCGTTAAGTTCGATGAAGATGGATACTTCGACAACACGAAAATTATCGGAGACAGTTCACTACTGCATCTGGCTTCTCAAGACGCTTTGGCGAAATTTGCCGGTAGGCGTGTTACAAAAGTGTTGACGGCGGCCGTTGACGGTATACCTTTAGCTACGATGATAGCTCAAGCCATGGGGGTGAACCTAGTCATAGCGAAAAGCACCAAGGAGATCGGTGTGAAAGAGTTTATAGAGGAGACTTATGTGCCCAGCAATACGGGTATGATTGTAACCCTCTACATACCTAAGGATTCTATAAAGAAGACGGATAGCGTGCTCATTGTAGACGACGTTGTGAGAACGGGTGAAACTCAGAGAGCTCTTATAAATCTCGTTCAAAAGTGTAAGGCGGAGGTTACGGGCATATACACGTTGGTTGCCATAGGCGATGAATTTGAGAGGAGGCTGAATCTACCGCCAAGGTGTAAATTTGAAGCCGTTATAAGAATAGTTCCAGAGAGGATTAAACCCGTTGAATATAGGAGGAGTCGGGCGTTTGTAAACTCAACTGCTATACAATCGCCAGTTTAAAGGCTAGGTTCCAGTCTCATAGCTTTCTAAGTACTTCCTCTGCTTCTCCGTTAAATTGTCTATTTGAATCCCCATGGTTTCTAGTTTAAGCTCAGCAACCCTTCTATCGACTTCTAAGGGTACATCGTACACATGTGGACCAAGCGTGCCAGCTTTCTCAACGAGGTATTTAACTGAAAGGGCTTGATTTGCAAAAGACATATCCATTACTTCACTCGGATGCCCCTCTGCGGCTACGAGGTTTACAAGCCTACCTTCAGCTAGGAGATAAAGCCTCCTACCGTTTATGAGGGTGTACTCATCTAAATTGTCTCTAATCCTCCTCTTTGAAGTTGAAATCTTCTCAAGGTCTTCAAGAGATATCTCAACGTTGAAGTGGCCGGCGTTGCAGAGAACAGCTCCATCCTTCATGAGGATCATGTGCTCCGCTCTTACTACATCTATATTACCCGTAGCTGTTATGAAGAGGTCGCCCAGCTTGGCTGCTTCAACCATAGGCATGACTTTAAACCCATCCATGACGGCTCTTAAAGCTCTTATAGGGTCTACTTCGGTGACTATTACCTGCGACCCCATACCTCTAGCTCTAGTAGCTATCCCCCTACCGCAATGTCCATAGCCGGCTACGACGACTGTTTTACCGGCTAGAAGCATGTTTGTAGCTCTTATTATGCCATCTAGAGTGCTTTGACCAGTACCGTAAACGTTGTCGAAGTCCCATTTTGTCTGAGCGTTATTGACGGCTATAACTGGTATTTTAAGCGACTTCATCCTCTCCATCGCTTTAAGCCTTAAAACGCCGGTTGTCGTTTCCTCGCATCCTCCAAGAACGTCGACGGGTGTGCTTTCAGTTTCTTGGTGAAGTGTTACTATCAAGTCTGCACCATCGTCTAAGACTATACGAGGCCTATATGATAGGACTATTTTAATGCATTCGTAGTATTCTTCCCTAGTCTGCCCCCTCCACGCATACACATGTACACCTTCCGCCGCTAAGGCGGCTGCAACATCATCTTGGCAAGATAACGGATTGGAAGAGGCCAGCGCTACTTCAGCGCCTCCCGAAATCAGGGTTCTAATTAAAACCGCCGTCTCCTTGGTAACGTGTAGACATGCTGATATCCTCAACCCCTTGAGGGGTTTCCCTCTATCGAATTCCTCTCTTATCCTAGCTAAAACAGGCATCCTCCTAGAAGCCCACTCAATCTGCAGTAAGCCTTTATCTGCAAGCTTAACATCTTTAACCATAAAGTCTTCCAATCGCGGAAACACCTCAGTAAGAATATGAACAATCCTATAATTAACGGTTACTTCTCCCATAATTGGCCTTCACATAGTTCCTCCATACGCTTTCCGTGTAAAGGTTTAAAAACTCTACAGCCTTTCATCACACACGCTCATGATATATGCGTTTTAGCTATTAAGCCCTCAGCGTAGAAGCGCCCTCCATTGTAGCATCCTCTACCGGATTGCTTTTGCATCAACACCAAAGAGCTTAAATAATACTTTCCCGTATAGAGGTATGTGGATTAATTGAGAGAATTTATATCGATATTATTGGTTTTTCTGCTCTGCTCGTTTGTCTTCATGGGCGTGGTTGGATTGCAAGCGTCAAACATCAGAGAAGCGAGGAAACGTGCTGAGGAGATTCTGCTTCCACTTGAGGGGATCGCTGGAATAAGTCATCGTGAAGACCCTCCGAGAATAATAGTCTATCTCGAGCATGAAAGGTATAAGGATAAGGTTCCAGACAATATAGATGGTTTCAAAACCGAGGTTGTAGTAATTGGCAAAATAAAAGCCTTAACTCTACTTCAGCTTGAAGAAGTTAAGCCATTTTATACGTACTCTAGGACTGCTAAAGTAAGGCCGATAGTTGGAGGCATATCCTTAGGCGTACCAGAAGATGCTTATGGTGGTAAAATGGCTGGAACCCTCGGCTTAGTTGTACAAGGTCCAGGAGGATATTACTATATTCTTAGCAATGCGCATGTTATAGCTATGAACAGTAAGGCTCAATTCCTGCCGTTGGGTACAGCTGTGCTTCAACCTGGAACTTATGATGGTGGCACAATAGAGGATAAGGTTGGAGAGCTCTACAAATACATTAAGATAACATTTGATCCTAAAGGTAAAAACTATGCAGATGCTGCCATAGCAAAAATTATAGCTGAAACTAATTACTTAGTTGGTGAAGTCTTAGATAGCGATAATCTAAATACTTATTCCATTTCCATTAGCAATACGATTGAAGTGAACGTTGGAGATTCTGTTAGGAAGTCTGGAAGGACGACTGGTGTCACCATCAATACAGTATTCGATACGGATGCGACGGTGAAGGTTTGGTATACATCGTCTAAATGGGCGATATTTTACGACCAAATATTGGTAAATCAGCCTTTCATCGAGAGCGGGGATAGTGGAAGCCCCGTGGATAAAGATGGGGCATTTGTTGGGCTGGCCTTTGCAGGTAGTAGTAGCACGGCCGTGGTATGCAAAGCTAAATACATAATTAGCGAGCTGGGAATAACGATATAGTGAGCACACTCCATTATTTTTTAATATACTAACGTCAAGCGTAGGCATCGAATCTTTAAGTGGAAGTGTTTAGAAAGAGTATGTAGGAAGTTTGGATTTTAAACGTGGAATCCATCCTTTTAAACCTATAAAATCTCCGTAGACTATTATGCATCCTTTAACTCCTTTTATTTTTAAGGCTTTATCGAGTGCTTTTTCAACCGCGTTTTTATAATCGTTATTCTTTACGAGGTTGCATATGGCTGTAGCGGCGGCGTCTGCAAGTCCAGCATTTTCAGCAAAAACTGTAACTAGGTCTGCTTCGCCGAAGCTTATTCCAGCTCCAAGTTTTGAGCTGCTTGAAGCCACTCCTATGGGTGCGTCTTCAGGGTATATTGTGAATGTGAAGCCTTTAAAGTCTCCAGTACCTGCGTATGCGCCCACGTTTATTGGAGTTGTTAGGGTTGAGGCAGCTATTTCACCGCCGTTTTCAACGACTAGAACTGTAGGTGTAGCTTTTAAACCGTGTTCTAAAGCCATATCTGCTATTACCCCCGCTACGGACGCCATGGGTCCAACGTTGGCTAGGAAGCCGGCGGAGGCCATTCTTTTAACGACTTCTGGAGCCCATTGTTCTACTTCTATGGGGTCTAGGCTCCATTTAAACTTGGCATTAAATTTTAAATATTGTTCAAGCTCTATACGGCATTCTAAGGCCTTCAGCCAACATAGTTCAGCGGCGTTTAAGCTATCGGTTAATATGTTAAGTCTTGTTTCTTTGAAGCTTTTTCTAAATTTTATAAGCTTCATCTAAGGCATTAATGCGTATAGATGCTGGATAAAAACTTTAGAAAATTGTTAAACTCCTACTTGTTTCCTCAAAGCGGTTGTCGCGTATTAGAAGAAATATTCTCTGGTAGACATGTTAGCTAAACGATTAAACTCAACTCTCAGCTTTATGTGAAATTGTAGACTGGAAGACGCGTAGAGGAGTTGATAGTAAGTTTTCTAGAAATACTATTATGCGGGGATATGAATGATTGAAGGCTTACAATGTAATGCAAATTATCTGCGACCAACGTTAAGGTATTTAATCGATATCAGTTACTTTTATAAGGAGTTGGCGGCAGATTAAATATTGGAGGCTTCTATCTTGTCTTCTGCCAAGATAAATCTAAACGTTCCCGTAGAGGCCGTCATGCGTTCTCCACCCGTGAAAGTCCTATTCTCAGATAGTGTGGCAACAGTTATCGATAAGATGTTAACATATGATATAGGGGCTGTTATAGTGGAAATGGGAGGTAAACCTGTTGGAATAATAACTGAGAAAGATATACTTAACAGAGTAATACGGGCTGGTAAAAGCCCAAGCTCAACATATGCTCAAGAGATTATGAGTAAACCCCTCATAACGATAGAGGCTGATAGACCTATATCTGAGGCTTTAAAGCTCATGCGTGATAATAAAATAAGGAGGTTGGCCGTAACCAAGAGGGGAAGCCTCGTAGGAATATTGACTGAGAGGAGGATTATAGACGCTCTAGTTTAATCCCCAACTTTTTTCTTTAAGCTTACTTCTGATTTCTAACCTAATGTAACTGTAACCTTTTCACCGCCTTTAACTCTTCTGAGGATATCTATGCCTTCAACGATTACGCCGAACGGATTGACTGGACTGTAAGCTCTCGGTTTATTGGATACGCTTACCGGGGTTCTACCGAAGAAGAGGCATATGGCGTTTCCAGGAGGCCAAAATGCGACCTCTCCAACCTCCATATCGACTTTAGTATTCTCCTCCTCTATGTTTAAACCTACTTCAAAGTATACTTCGTCACCCCACCTCATAGCTCTACCAGTTAAGGGGAGGCTCTCCATAATTCTTCTAGCAGTTTTAGGGTTCCAATCTTCCTTAACTTCTACTAAAACCGAGCCTATACCGTTGAAAGTAATCTTAATTTTCGAGGAGCGCATTCAACCACCTATAAGATAATATTTCTACTTAAATGTTAAATTCATCTATTTGAATGGTCGGTAGAGGTTTAACCATCGGTGGAAGCCTACGCTTATGAGATGTATACTTGTGACGTTTTATAACGCTTAGGACTACGTCTTCAGAGATTTTAAGTTTTTCAGCGATTTCAGAAGGTTTAAGCTTATACTCGAATAGCCCTACTAAGATTTTATCTAGAATCTCATAGTCTACGGGAAGCTCATCTGTAATCTTGTGTCCAGCGTAAAGCTGAGGGCTGCTAGGTTTAGAAGCTATATGTTCAGGTATTCCAAGCCATTTTGCTAAGGACCTAACTTGAGTTTTATACAGGTGGGCTATCGGTAGAAAGTCTGCAGCTCCATCACCATACTTCGTATAGTAGCCTATTAAGATCTCGCTTTTATCGCTAGACCCAGCTACTAGAAAATCGTATAGATTTGCATAGTAGTAAAGGATCAACATTCTAACTCTAGCTCTAAGATTTGCCACCGGCATCTTATAGGAGGGGTTTGACCCTTCATAGGGTAGAATGTTTAGAAAAGCCTCAACAACACCGTCTATGGGTATAACCCGGTGGTCTATGCCAAGCCATCTAGCGAGGTTTAAAGCATCTTCAATATCGGATTTTGGAGTGAAGGATAGAGGCATCAGTAAAGCCATTACTCTACTAGAGCCTAAAGCCTTAACACATAATGTTGCAGTTAAACTACTATCAACGCCACCGCTTAAACCTAAAACGACGCCTTTAACACCATCTACAACGCTTCTTATAAAACGACAAATCTCTTCAACAGCTTCAGCAAAATCTATACTCGGTACTGTTAAAACGTCAACCAATAGAACACCGATATGCTTTTGTTAAAAGTGGGATTTAAACCTACAATCGACGTGTAAGGGGAAGCTACGTATAAGCTGTCCATTTCACGCGACCACTGGATTCCCTTTCAACCCGGCACCTCGGGCGATTGGGAGTGGCGGGCTGAACCGGTTGATCCGGAAGGATCTCCCGGCTTACACCCCCACCCCATCAACGGGGTGTTCTACCCCAGCCCTCGTCCTAGGCATGAAACCTGTCGCCAGGTTTCTGCGCCTAGGATTGGCCGCCTATTTTCGGGAGGGGCTTCGGGCTTAGATGCCTTCAGCCCTTATCCCCGGCGGCGTAGCTGCCCAGCTTGCCCTACCGGACAGCTGGTTCACCAGAGGCCGCCACGCCCCGTTCCTTTCGTACTGAGGACGTGCTCCCCTCAGGCGGCCAGCACCTCCAGCAGGTAGAGTCCGACCTGTCTCACGACGGTCTAAACCCATCTCGCATTCCCCTTTAATAGGCGAGCAGACTCACCCTTGGCGGCTTATGCACCGCCAGGATGGGAAGGGACGACGACGGCGTACCAAGCCGCGAGGTCGATGTGAACTCTCGCCCGCGACGAGCCAATTATTCCTGGGGTAACTTTTCTGTCACCTCCAGCCCCCATCAGTAGGGACATGGAGGATCGCTAGGCCCGGCTTTCACCCCTGGATCCCTTGCTTTGGAGGATCCAGTCAGGCCAGCTTTTGGCCTTGCCCTCTACGGTAGGTTTCTGACCTACCTGAGCTGGCCTTAGGGCCCCCTCGATATCTTTTCGAGGGGGCGCCATCCCAGGCGAACTGCCCACCTGCCGCTGTCCCCGGGTTACACCCGGGTTAGGGGTACGGTCGCGGAAGAGTGGTGTTTCATCGACGCCTCCCCGGCCCCCGAAAGAGCCGGTTCAACAGCTCCCACCTACCCTACGCATCCACAACCATACCCCAACAACAGGCTGCAGTAAAGCTCCACAGGGACTTCTCGCCCCGCTGGAGGATGGTGGACTTTTCACCACCAGGTAGGTTCGCCGGGTCCCGGGTGGGGACAGTGAGGCCCTCGTTGATCCATTCATGCACGTCGGATATCATCCGACAAGGCATTTGGCTACCTTGAGAGAGTCAGAGTTACTCCCGGCGTTTAGCGGCCCTTAGCCCAGTTGAACCTGGGTTTTAGGTACCGCCACTGGCCAGGATTCAGCAGCCGTACACACCCTTTCGGGCTCGCGGCTACCTATGTTTTTTAACCGGGCGAGGGCGCCGTCGGCTTATGAGAAGCTACGATTTTGAGAAAGATTTTCCTGTGAATTTGTAAACCGTAAATTGAGACTGAAGCTTCCATTAAATGACAAACCTATCGTTTTAAAGCCTTCAGAATCGAATAAACCTGCAATGGAATTTAGGCTCTATTTAAAATCTCGGTTTTGCTTGCCTTCATCCGACGCCTCTACCCGTTTATTAAACAGTCGGGGCCTCCTTGTCACTGCGACCTGCAGTCCCAGTCTTGAGACCAGGACCGCAGGCACCCCTTCTTCCGAAGGTACGGGGCTAATTTGCCGAATTCCCTCACCCGCGTTGACCCGACACGCCTTAGGCTTCTCACCCAGGGGCACCTGTGTCGGTTCTAGGTACGGTCGCAGAGGATCCTTCCCCCAATCCTTTTCCGTGCTCCCTAGGATCGGCTGAACCCCTCTTTCGAGGGGCTATTCCTGTCTTCACCTGGTTCTCGCCTTTACGGCACTCCCCAGGCTTCGACAGTTAAGTGGAGCGGCGGCTCCACTCAGCCTACCTAGAGAGGTCGGATTGGGGGCTTGCGTCGCCGCACGTACCTCTGCGGTACCGGAATATAAACCGGTTTCCCTTTCGGCAGCGACCGGTTAAGGGCTACCTTAGGACCGACTAACCTCCGGCTGACGAACATTGCCGGAGAACCCTGGCCCCTGCGGCGGAGGGGATTCTCACCCCTCTTTGCTGTTACTACCACCGGGATCTGCACTCGCAACCGGTCCACCGAACCTCACGGCTCGGCTTCTACCCGGTTGCGACGCCTCCCTACCAAGCCAGCGCGTGTACGCTGGCCCCGAGGGTATCGGCAGCCGACTTAGCCCCGTCCATTTTCTGGGCCCTTAGCCTCGGCTGGTCCGCTGTTACGCGTTGCTTAGAGGGTGGCTGCTTCTAAGCCTACCTCCCAGCTGTCTTAGGCTAAGGACTCCATTCGCGTTAACACTTAGTCGGCATTTAGGGGCCTTAACCCTCGTCCGGGTTGTTCCCCTCTCGGTTCAGGAGCTTACCCCCTGAGACCCGTCTCCCAGGGTCTTCGGAGCCTAGGGATTCGGAGTTCGAAAGAGTGGTGGGCCCTTTCGGACCCTTGCCACCCTATCGGTGCTCTACCCCCTAGGCGACCTCGCCTGAGGCTGGGCTGCGACCCATTTCGGGAGGAACCAGCTATCACCGGGCTAGATTGGCTTTTGGCCCCTAGCCCCAGGTCAGAGGAGTGAATTGCACGTCAACACCCCTTCGGGCCTCCACCGGGCTTTCGCCCGGCTTCGCCCTGCCCAGGGCTAGATCGCCCGGTTTCTGGTTATCACCCCCACGACTATGGGCCCTTTAAGACCCCCATCTCTCGTCGAGCTTAAAGCTCGACTGCAGATGAGTCGGTTTCCCTACGCCTACGGGCTTAATAAGCCCTTAAGCTCGCCGTGGAGGTGAACTCCCCGGCCCGTGGTTCGAAACGGAATGCGGAACCCTGGTCCCCACCTCTCGTACAACTGCGTTGCCGCAGCTTCCTTCGAGGTGGATCCACCCTTTCGGGCTCCGCACGGATATCGCCGTCTAGTTTCAGGCTCTTTTCACCCCCCTTCCGGGGTGCTTTTCAGCTTTCCGTCACCGTACTAGTGCGCTATCGGTCTTGGGACGTATTTAGCTTTGGATGCTGATTCCACCCAGATTCCCACACCAATACCAAGGTGTGGTACTCCGGTTCGGCCAGCCCACTAGTCTGAATTACGTCTACGGGACTATCACCCTCTATGGTGGGCCGTTCCAGGCCACTTCGACTTCTTCAGACGGTGGGCGTTTCGGCCGAACCTCTACACCACATCCCCGTGGGGTTTGTCAGCCCCAGGGGTTCGGTTTGAGCTCTTCCCCTTTCCCTCGCCGGTACTCGGGGAATCCCGTGATGGTTTCTTTTCCTCCCCCTACTTGGATGTTTCCGTTCGGGGGGTTCCCGCTTCCCCTCGTGAAGAGGTGGAAGCGCTATGAGCTATTCGCTCATAGCCGGAGGTCCTATTCGGGGATCCCCGGATCTAAGGCTGCATGCGCCTCCCCGGGGCTTATCGCAGCTTGCCACGCCCTTCCTCGGCGCCCAAGCCGAGCCATCCACTAGACGGCTTAGCGTGCCGGGTCTACTCGGGAACCCAGCGACCGCTACGTGTGGACAGCCTATACGTAGCTTCATAGCGTTTAAAATAAACGCTCGACTCTTCGCCTAGAAATCTCTTGATTTCTAGGCTGCATTGGGGATTGGGCTTGGGAAGGTTAGGAGGTGATCCGGCCGCACGTTCCCGTACGGCCACCTTGTTACGCCTTCTCCTCCCTCGTCGAGCCTAGATTCGATACAGCCATGAGAGACTGTACCTCATCTAGGCCCAACTTGGGGGGAGCGACGGGCGGTGTGTGCAAGGAGCAGGGACGTATTCACCGCGCGTTGGTGACGCGCGATTACTAGGGATTCCGGGTTCACGAGGGTGGGTTGCAACCCTCGATCCCAACTGAGGCAGGGTTTGGGGATTAGCTCCCCCTTTCGGGGTGGCAGCCCATTGTCCCTGCCATTGTATGCCGCGTGTGGCCCAGGGGATTCGGGGCATACTGACCTGCCGTAGCCCCCTCCTTCCTCCGCCTTATCGGCGGCAGTCCCCCTAGAGTGCCCAGAACCCTTCCGAGTTCTGGTAGCAACTAGGGGCGGGGGTCTCGCTCGTTGCCTGACTTAACAGGACACCTCACGGCACGAGCTGGCGACGGCCATGCACCTCCTCTCAGCTCGTCCGGCAAGACCTTCAATCTGGCCTTCATCCTGCTGTCTCCCCTGGTAAGGTTCCCGGGGTTGACTCCAATTAAACCGCAGCATCCACCCCTTGTGTGCTCCCCCGCCAATTCCTTTAAGTTTCAGCCTTGCGGCCGTACTCCCCAGGCGGCGGGCTTATTTGCTTCCATTCGGCACCAGGTCAACACGTAGTTGACCTGACACCTAGCCCGCATCGTTTACGGCCGGGACTACCCGGGTATCTAATCCGGTTCGCTCCCCCGGCTTTCGTCCCTCACCGTCGGGCGCGTTCCAGCTGGCCGCCTTCGCCACTGGTGGTCCTCCCGAGATCTCAGGATTTCGCCCCTCCCTCGGGAATACCGCCAGCCTCTCCCGCCCCCTAGCCTAGCAGTATCTCCTGCAGTCCAGCGATTGGATCGCTGGATTTAACAGGAGACTTACTAGGCCGGCTACGGACGCTTTAGGCCCAATAATCGCCCCGACCACTCGGGGAGCTGGTATTACCGCGGCGGCTGACACCAGACTTGCCCTCCCCTTATTCCCCCAGCTGTTTAGACTGGGGAAAAGCCGCTCTCAGCGAGCGGCACTCAGGGTGACCCCGTCGCGCTTACGCGCATAGCGGAGTTTTCGCGCCTGCTGCGCCCCGTAGGGCCTGGACCCTTGTCTCAGGGTCCATCTCCGGGCTCCCGCTCCCACGGCCCGCACCGGTCTTAGGCTTGGTGGGCCGTTACCCCACCAACTACCTGATCGGGCACGGTCCCATCCTTAGGCGGCTTCAGAGAGCATGACTCTGAAGCCCTTTCGGGGAGAAACCATCCCAGGCATTCTCCCCTATCGCGGATTATCCGCAGTCTCGGGGGTGAGCTGTAGTGTGATTGTTATTGGGAGAATTGAATATTGAGGGGATTTTCTAGGTAGAAGGATTTTATTTATGATTACAGCTCACCTTTCCCGCGGTTATCCGCGTCCTAAGGGTAGGTTGACCGTGTATTACTGAGCCGTGCGCCACACTCTGTCGTGGCCCAGAGTGTGGACTCGCATGGCTTAGTCTCACCCTGATAGCAGTCGGGTCCGGCAGGATCAACCGGAGTCGGTCCGCAAGGCTTTAACCTTCCCAAGCCCTTCTCAGATCCAACCTTATATGGGGTTGGACCCTCATATTTGTACCCACAACAGGAGGTCGGGTTTGTTTCATTCTCGGGTTGAAAACCCTTCATCGTCGGTTACCCGACGCCACCGCCGGGTGTTGTGGGTGGAGGGGTAGCCTCCACAAGAAGTGTGTAGGGATATTTAGATATAAACTTTGCTATGAGATTGTTATGGAGGTTTTTCTCATTTTGACCCAAATTTTTCCCTGTATGTTTTGATGGCTTTGTCTATTGTTTTAATAGCGTCTTGTAGGCCTCTCCATTCTTTGAATTTAACCCATTTATTGGGTTCCAGCCTCTTATATGTTTCGAAGAACTCTTGAATTTCCTTTCTAACGTGTTCAGGTATATCTTGGTAGTCTCTTATGTGGTTGAAGCGGGGGTCTTTAACTGGAACAGCTACGATCTTATCATCTATTCCGGCTTCATCCTCCATTATTATGAGGGCTACCGGTCTTACTTTAACGATGCAGCCTGGAAAAGTCGGATGGGTTGTTAAAACTACAACGTCTAAGGGGTCTTCATCTTCATGCCAAGTTTGAGGGGCAAAGCCGTAGTCGAAGGGCCAGTAAACGGCGGAGTATAAGACTCTGTCTAGCTTAAAGACTCCGGCCTCCCTATCGTATTCTATTTTATTGGAGCTACCCTTCACATTTTCAATTACCACGTTAAATTCATATGGGGCTTTATCCCCAAGCTTAACATCGTGGAGTAGGTTCACAGCCGACACCCCCTTTACCTATATTTTTTGTAGAGTCTTATATAACTGTAAGCTATTCACGGTTTAGACCGCCGGTTTACAGGTTCATGGAGGGTTTGCAGACTATCCATGAGATAAAAAATACAAAAATTAGGCTTATTTTTAATTTTATTACTTTTTAATTGATTTTTTTGAGAAAAAATGGTATTTTTAAAAGATTTTCTATTTAGGTCTATCCAATTGGGATAATGTTTAAATCTAACCTTTTAAATTTAAAATTTTGACCTCAATGCTGATTGAGAAAACCACAGAAGAGAGTGTAAAGGCTCTAGGTAGACATATACTAGTTGAGGCCTTCGACTGCGACTGCGACAGTTTAAATGACATTCAACTACTCAGAGCGATGCTTCTATACGCTGCAAAAGAGGCTAATATGACGGTTTGCGGAGAAGTGTTTCATAAGTTTAGCCCACACGGTGTTACAGGCGTCGTAGTGGTTAAAGAGTCGCATATATCGATTCACACGTGGCCGGAGTACGGTTACGCGTCGATAGATATTTTCACGTGCGGCAATAATTCAAACCCCTGGAAGGCCTACCAGTACATAGTCGAAACGCTTAAGCCTAAGAGGGTTCAGGTAATAGAGCTTAAGAGGGGTATCTTGGAAAAAGGAGGTTGAAAAGTGAAGCAGGTGTCTTCAAACTGGTTTATAGAAGTGCAAGCGCCTGGAAGTGCCCACCTATACAATATACTTAGCGTACACTATGTTGGTTCAACAAAATACCAGGAGGTTTACATTTTAGAGCTTTCAGAGCTTGGTAAGACGTTGATTCTAGATGGAAAGGTTCAATCATCCCTTAGAGATGAACACGTATACCACGAGGTTCTCGTTCAACCGGCCATGTTAACTCATCCAAACCCGGAGAGAGTACTAGTCATAGGTGGTGGCGAGGGGGCTACTATAAGAGAGGTTTTAAAGCACAATACGGTTAAGGAGGTCGTAATGGTTGATATAGACCAAGAACTTATAGAATTGACTAAGCGGTACTTTCCAGAGCTTCATCAAGGCTCCTTCAACGACCCGAGGGTGAAGTTGGTTTTCGACGATGGGAGGAAGTTCGTTGAAAAATGTGGAGACGGTGTATTTGACGTGGTTGTATGCGATCTCACGGATCCATTGAAGGGAGGGCCGGCTGTATACTTGTATACCGTAGAGTTTTACAGTGAAGTGTTTAGAGTTTTAGGTGAAGATGGAGTGGTGGCCATTCAAGCTGAGAACGTTAGATCCCCTAGTGAGTGTTTTCAATCCATCTATAAGACCGTTAAACAAGTCTTCCCCACGGTGGTAGCCTATAGTACGTTTATAAAGTCTTTTGATGCAGAGTGGGGGTTTGTTATAGGCTCTAAACGTTTCAACCCGCTTGATTTAAGCGAGGAGGAGGAGTGTAAGCGTATAGAGGAGAGGGGTGTAAACCTCAAGTTTTACGAGCCTAGAATTAAGAAGAGGCTTTTCACACTTCCGAAGGGTTTCTTAGAAGGTGGAAGGGTATCGACGGATTCGAATCCAATCTACAGTACGTAGGTTTTTCTCTATACCATTATATTGTTGTGTATTCGCAGTTATACGAGTTGAAGGTTTTTCATAGTTTTCCAGAAGACGTCTCCAACATGGTGAATGTTCTTAAAACCTCTACCGGTAGATGTTTTGGAGGCTACTTCAGAGGATATTAAACTACGCGCTACGGCTAGGATTTTCCCGTATTTTTCATCGGCGACTGCCACTATACATCCATCTTTAAAGGAGCCTTCAATCCTAACGACTCCAGGCATCATTACATCAGCGCCATTGGTTATGTGTGGAACCGCGCCCATGTCTACGACGACCTTTGGAAGTGAAACGATTCTCCTCTCTACGCATATCACTGTTGGATATATTCCGTCGTCGATCCGTATGAATAGGGGTAGGCCGTCTACTATGTATATCTCCCGCCCTCTATCGATCTTCACGGCTTCCCATGAGGCCTTCCTGTCGAAGTCTACGTTGAAAAGCTGTTTGAGTAGTTGTGTGAGTTCTCTAATGCTTCTAACGTTTAACCTATACCTGTGTATTTTAGACATGCGGATACCTTCTAGCGGATTTTAACAAGCGTATATTTCATAGAGCCTAAACCAGCCTCCTCGGCGGCTTTAAGCATAAACATCCAGTCTGCTTTGGGATACAGCATCTTAAACTTGTCCGAGTTGGGGTTTATAGCTCCAACCTCGTACGCTTGAGAACCTGGTATGGCGGGGGCTGAGTTTACAAGGTCTATAGACGCTTTATCTATCGCTACGATATCTTTTGAAGCGAGTATCCCTATGTCCGGTACTATTGGAAGGTCTGACCAGCCGAGCTGCTGATGCTCGCAGTCACACCTCCAGTCGACCTCTATTAGAAAGTTTAAGTTTAGAATCTTCTCCAAACCTACGGTTTTGAGAACACCGTAAGTTGCATCTACAACTCTAAGCTGAATTTCAGATGAATCTGTAATCCTTACGGATTTTAAAGCCTTAACTGGGCATGAGGCCTGGCATGCTTTACACCCATAACATATGTCTTGGTTCAGCGATACTTTACCGTTTATTATGCTTATGGCTTTCACCGGGCATACTTTAACGCATTCGCCGCATCCATTGCATAGGGCGACGTCGACGGAGGGCTTGTTTAAGTAGTGGATGAAGTACTTCGTCTCCTTACCTACGCAACCTACTCCGATGTTTTTAATAGCTCCACTGAAAACGGTCATTTCATGTCCTTTAAAGTGCGTTAAATTCAATATGAAGTCGAAGTCTAGGAGGGCTTTAGGTATTGATATTTCCTTAAGTTTAAACCCGTCAACGTTAACTTTAACACAGTCTAAACCGAGCTCTCCATCGATTATGAGTATTTCAGCGCCTAAAGTCTCCTTGGAGAAGCCGTGCATTAAAGCTACTTCAAGGTATTTCTTAGCCGTACCCCTGGGGTCTAGCAACCCCAATCCCGTTGTTTCAATAACCGTGGGTTTGGCTTTCAACCTCTTAACGTAATCGACTACTGTTCTTACATAGAAGGGTCTTAAATATCGCGTAGTTAGAGGGGCGCCCATGTGCGTTTTAACGGCGACGCTATCACCCGGCTTTATTAGGTTTGGAAGGTCGGCTTTATCCATGAGACGTTCGAGTTTCCTAACAAGGCTTTCCTCACTGCTTCTAGCCCTTGCATCAACCATGAATACTGTTGACAAGACTATACCTTCCATTAATGTGAGGGTAGGTAAACTTAAGCCTATCTGTGAAGCGGTGCGGCTTTAATAGTCTGCATAAACTCCGGCTAATCGCTACAGCGGCTGTCTATATCGGATATTCTCCTCTTATACGGTTGGTAGTCTATTCCAGGTCTAGGGTTAAACTTCTGGTAGACTTCTATGTAGTATCCGTTTAAACGTCTACTCTTCCTCTTCTCCAGAATCCCCTTTATTATATCCTTCTGCGATTTAAACTCTTCAATAGCTTGGACAATTTTATCCTCAACTTCACTCTTCACTTTAACTACGATGTTCCCACGCAGGTTTGGGTCTCTCCCAGCTAGGAGTGCGTCTTCAGGGGAGAAGTCTCCCCAAACGCAGTATTTCAGATAGCTTTTCACAGTGGAGGGTTGACCTAGGTCTACCATAACGGGGTCTCCGACCTGCGGCCCGTCATAGGAGCCTATATATGAGAGGGCTTCATGATCCATGTGTTCCCTATACTCGTTCGGTATGATCAATCTAGTTGGCTTAATCCTCCTCAAGAGTTTAAGTGTTTTATAGGTGGTTCCTTCAACGCCGTTTGGGAGAACCCATCCAATATATGATCTTAAGCTGAAATCCGGATAATCTAGGTGGAGTATGTTCTCCTCCTTCACTCCAAGCCTTTTATAAGCGTTTACGGACTCCAGCCTTCGAATGGAGACTATTCTATCTTTCAAATCTACTCTGCTATATCCTCCTCTTCCATCGCAGTAGATTACGATGTAGGGTTCTCCGCGGTTTTCTAAAGCCGCTAGGATGAGGTATCCCGCGCCGAGAAGGGCATCGTCATCGTGTGGACTTAGAAATGCAACCCTCTCATCTCCCTCACACCAGCCGTTGAAGACGAGGTTTATATCATCGCTTTTACAGCCCTTCGATAGATCGTAGTAGATAAAATCGCCGTTAGACATCGCTGTACACTCCATCCTGCACCCTAGGGTTTAAATGGAGAGTAGTATGGGTTTATCTGCTCTCCAAGCGGTTCAAGGTTGCCGACGAGGTGTTGTACGTTCAGCGGAAGCCTATTGTAAACGCCTATTTTCGAGCCCTTCTTCCAGAATGCGTCTTCAACAACAGCGTATAGGACTGGGAAGACCGGTTTACCCCTCTCCTCAAAGCCTAGTAACGCCACGTCTATTGCGAGGGCGACTTGACGGCCGAGCGGGTTTTCCGTGTGCGGTGTGACGGCGCCGTAACCCTCCTGACACTCTGAACATCCTATGTTATGTATGAAGGTGTAGGGCTCCTTAGGCGTACGGAGATCCCCGCTTAGAGTTTTAAGTTTAACCCCTTCTAGGAAGTTCTTCCCTTGCTTATCTATGTAGTTTGATGGAAGGTTTTCCTCAGCAGCCCTCTTAACGGCCTCCATAACGGTCACGTATAGGTCTTCAACCGCCTTTAGGAAGGCCCTCTGCTCCGGGCTCGGGTCCTTACCGGCTCGCACAGTACGTCTTACAACGCCATGGTAGCCGTTGAAAGTTGGGCTTACACCGAGTGAGACGAATTCGCCCTTCTCGATAACCTTGTTTGTCGCAGGCCCTATAACTGTGTAGTTTCTATCACCTGAGGTAACTATTGTGCAGAAGCCGGTCCTCCTAGCGCCTAAAGACTTCATTATGTATTCTCCCACGGCGGCTACTTGAAGCTCAGTAACACCTGGAGCCGTGACGGCCAGCATACCTCTTAATGCTGCTTCAGCGATCTTATTAGCCTCCTGCATGATGGCGAGCTCAACGTCGGACTTCTCATATTTTATTAATCTTAAAATCTCAGGGTCCACTATCACGTTATCCTTTCCAAAGATTGATTGAAGCATAAAAAGTTGTGAGCATGGGAGAAACTCTAAAGCCGAAGCGACGGCTACCTTCACACTGCTTCTGGTTAAGCCTATATTCTTTAAAACCTGCTCGAAACTTAGGAAGCGAGCCCAACGGTACTCTTCATCTGAAATCTGAAATTCTCTAAGTAGAGCTATATCTACGCCTGATTTCTCAGCGGCTTCTTCAAGAACATGACCGCCCTCAGACCCGGCTAAGACAACAGGCCTACCGTCGAGAGGCAGTATAACGGCGTATCTCTCAATCATTGGGTCGAATATTCCGGCCAGCCAAGCGGCATCGCTTCTATCAAGCTCGCTTCCACAGACGTATAGGAGGTCGTAGCCTTTATCTGCCATAGCGTTTTGAACCCTCCGCCACCTAAGCCTATACTCTTCCCGAGACACCCCTAGAGATTTATCTATGGTGGGTGCATACTCTTCTATGATCTGGTTTGCTACTTCAATCATCATGGCGCTTTTCAAAAACACCCCCTCCTACAATTTTTCTCTGGATAGTAGAGTTTCCTTCTTAATAAGATTTTGTTATCATGCTTCTTTAAGGGCTATTGGATAATATAATCACACTTATGATAGTCAAAGTAGAGAGTGGAGGAACACCCGTTCATTCAATGCTTAAATTTGGGAGTTGAGGTGCCTTTCCTTCCAAGCACTTCTCTTTAATGTCGAGCAGCTCATTTTTGAAATTAGTGAGAAACTCTAACATAAAACTCAAGTCTCTCAATGTTTGAGGTAATAAATAGCTTGACTTTATTTTTTCTATATTAAGCATCAATGTTTCCTGTAGTTCTAAAGCATAATTGATATTATCGATCACCCTATTAAGCAGATTTATACTCTCCTTTTTATCCGCTATATACAATTCCTTAGCCTTCTCATAATCTTTAAGCGCATTCAAAATTAGTATGAAAATTTTAATGGTGTTTTGATACCTCTCACATTCAACTATATAGTGATCTAAGATTTTCGGTGATTTAGTTTTTTTAATTGAAAGGAAAGCTTCTTTAGCAGTCTTTGATATTTCATAGTACTTTTGAAGTTTAACTAGAGCTTCAGGATCCCTCTTAAGTCTCTCAATTACTTCCTGCGGATAAGATCTTGGATAGATTTTATCAGGGTGGACGTATGAATATGGATAATAGAAGAGCGTGGAGAGGAATGAATTAACTTCGTCTCCTGCTGAAGATAATGTTTCAAGTGCCTCTAAAGCTTTGAGAGCCTTTTCATACTCATCTCCAAAAACGAATTTAGCGTATTTTTCATTAAATTGATTTAAGTCTCTTTTCTTCGATTGATTCCATGAAAATTCTGATAAGCAGAAATAGTTTCTATGAAAACTATGGTCGAAGGTACAATAGGTTAATACGCCTTCAGCACCTTTTTCAAATCCCTTCCTCAGCATAAGATATATGTTTTTCAGCAGACTTTGATACATCCACCAGAAGTAGTAACCACCCATAGGGATAACCCATCTATTTAATCCGAGCTTAGAGCCAAAATTGCCAAAATCAAATATATTGCTCTCTAAGTCTTTCTCATCTGGTCCATAGTACCACCATTCAATTACTACTTTATTTATCAAATTTTCTTCCTTAAGTTGTGTTGCGAATTTTTCTAACAAATTCATTCTCGTTATTTGATCGTTCCACATGCATATCTTATTTATGCCTTTTTCCGATAGATACCTAACAATCTTCATAACGTACTCAAAGAAGAGGTCTTCTTTAGTCCTCTTACTACACTCTATACACTTACACCATGGGTCTACAATACGTTTAGGATCTTTAGGGTCAATGCCCCTAAGCGCATATACCTCATCTAATTCAATATGGAAGAAGTCGATATTGTTCGGTTTGAGATATCTATCGATTATCTCATCGTATATTTTGAACATCGTTTCCAATGTTTTCGGATTTGTGAGACAGAATCCATAATAGGTCGGATTTCCATTCTCATCTATTGCTGATATCTCAGGGTATTCTCTTGGAATAAGAGTATTATGACCCAAACTGTTAAATGCCGGACGCACTATTACATTTCTCTTCTTGCCATATGCAATAACTTCAGAGAAAAAGTCTTCAGTGAACATTCTAGGTAAGTATGATAATTTTATCCAAGCTTTTCTCATTGGAGAATAATATGTTATTGTTTTCGGAGTTTTTAACTTGGGGTAATTCTTTAGTGGAAGAAATAGGAATTCCGTAATTTGATTCTCATACTGAATTACCCAACAGCCATAAACTCCTATGTCTAAGAAATTGAGCTTTAAACTGGCCATAAAGTCTATGAGTTCCTTCCAATCGTCCAAACTCATTAAGTCGGGACCCCATTTACTTTCAACATATAATCCGCGATATCTATAATCTGGCCAATCTTTCACTATGAGCCTTGGTAGAGAAAGCCTTCCTTTTTTGAATTTTAAAAGTTGCTTAAATGTTTCCCCTGCATAAAAAGTCCCTGGGGGAGCGTTACCAGAAAGGACAATTTTACCCTCTTCTATTTCCAGAATATAGCCCTCTGGATCGTTTATATCTAGTTTTGTAGAGAGCATGTGCTTAAAATTCATCCCAACAAAAATAATTTTCTGTCTTCCACTTACTTTATGATTGTCAAGAACTTGCGGACGCCATTTAGTCAGTTCTTCTATTCTTTTAGCAATTCCAAAAGCAGTTTCAACCTCTAAGGGATCGGCATTATAGTCATAAACTATCTTGTAGTCTTTATCGATAATTTCATCGCCATACTTGTGAATGATTTCTTTTGGTTCTGGAAATATGAGAACCTCGGTGTCATCTATTTCCAATTTACTCCCTCCTTTAACTTATGCTTATTTTCTAACATCTTCATACAGTCTATTCATCATTTTCAACGCCGTTTCAACCATTATGTCTCCGGCTTCAGGTATTAGTATGTTTGGTCCTATTGTCGTTTCGTAGCTTCCAGATACCTCTAGGCTTCCTTCTTCTCTGAACGCTCTTAGAGTTGGAACGTATCCTACTGAGTCGTTGGCTAGTTCACATATGAACGTGTATTTGAAGGGCGATTTCTCCTTTATTTTTAAACCGTGTTCTACGAAAAACTCGCCCGGAAGACCAACTATGGCCGCTAGCTCGCCTATAGCTAGTACTTGAACCCAGGTTTTAACGTGTTTTGGAGCGTTTAGAAACTCGTCAAGTTTGGGGTGGAAGAAGTATTTCAAAGCGTAATGTTTCATGTTTACGGCTTTAACCTCGCCCTTTGCAAGCTTGGAGGCAAATTCTATTTCAGCCTCGGTTGGGAATCTTCTTGGAATCGTAACCTCCTCCATAGCTGAGGCGAGTCTTAGAGAGCTTTCGAAACGCATTTGATTCCAAGCCCATACTGTTTTTGCCGCTATTAGTGAAGCTATGCGTTCAGCGTGTCCGAAGAACTTGTTCACCTCCCTATGGGGCTTCATGGCGTCGAACATTATGACGTCTCCGCATGCCCCGTTTGCAAGCATTGCTACAAATCTTTCACCTTTAATACGCTGTATCAGTTCTGAGTATAGGCCGAAATAGTCTGCTGAAATTGTGTACATGTCCTCCCTCTTCTCAGTAGGGCTTAAACCCGCGTAGTGCATGGCGTAATTAGCCATTAAACCTATAGTGTCTCCGTTTAGACTTCTAACGCATAAAACGTTTAATTCAGGGTCTACTGGGCCAGCTGGTTTAACTATGTTCGGGTTTAAAACGCCCGGATTTGTCCACACTGTTCCATCCTTCATGTAGAAGCGTCTATTCCCAAGGGGTTTAGCCTCTTCTTCTCTTTCAACGCCTAATTCGGCGTCTGTAAGCCTATTGCCTGCCAATTGTACTGCATCTGCGATTTTACGGGTTAGAAACTCACCATAGCCCATGTCGTTTACGTCTGGGCCGGTGTGCGTATGCGTACAGCAGATTAGAATGTTTGAAGGCGCTATTCCAGTACGCTCGTAAACGATACGTTTAGCCTCATCTAAATACTTACGTTCAACACCTATTAGGTCGCAGACGACGACAGCCAAAGTCGCATCTCCATCGTTTAAGACGAGGGCTTTTGCGAAAAGAGGGTCGTGAATATCCCTTGCAATTCTCTCTTCAAAATACCCTGAGATTTTAATACCTAGGTGAGGGGTGATATCGACTACGGCGGCTCCAGCCTTTAATCTATAACCCATGACGTACACCTAAGAATATTCCCAGTAGCGTTATACTTAGACTTTGTTTATGTTTGCAATTGTAGGCTTGGTGGGCTCTTTAAGCGTACACCTAGCTACGTCGAGTTTAACGTTTAATTTAGAATTATGGTAAATATGATGTGATGTTTCTTTAGCTTTGATTTTAATACCATCCCAGTGTTTTCATAATTTCAAGTAGGTCTTCTCCGCGGGCGATTATCGTTCTCGAGTCAACTCTTTCTACGCCTGGAACCCTAGCCCAAGAATCTGCATAGTTTGGGTGAGAGTATTCAACTCTTACGCTGATTGGAGGCTTAACTTTAAATGGTTTAAATTCGCCCATTTTAGCCCTTTCAACAGCCCTCTTAGCGGCTTCGTAAATCATCCTTCTACTCTTCACTGGTGGTAGGCAGAGGGCGAAATTCCTACTGAAGCCTTCTTTAACCGCTACAGACTCTATATCTCCAAGTAGCAATTTAGCTTCTTCAACGGCTTTTCTACAACCAGTTACTAAACCTACTGGGATGTTGAAATAGCCTAGTATTGAGGCGTCTATTCCGATCTCGCCGACCCGCTGATCGTTTATGTAGACGTTGACGATTACCCTGGTCGCCATTGTATGGTCTAAAACGGCGCCCCTGGTTCCAGCCATAGCGTGATAGCCGATCATGAAGGCTAAGTTGAATGAGCCGTCTAGCCCAGCCATCCTACAATGTCTCGGACCACCTGTAATGTACTTCGCGTTTTCATCTAACTCTTCTGGGACGAGGTTAAAGCCTCCACGTGCACCGTGTAAGTCGTTGACGATGACTTCACTAGACCCTCCGTCAACGGCTCCTCTTATGGCTGCATTAACGTCTCTCGTGAGTAGTAGGCACGCCTCCTCATACTCCCTGCTTCCGGGAGTTGTCTGCTCTTCTCTAACAACGTAGCTGGCTCCTTCTAAATCCGTTAAAATATAGACTTTCACACCGCTCACGGTAGAGTTTTTCTAAGGTTGAAGATATAAGTTCTTTGCCTTTTTAGGAAGAATTTGACAGTTCAAGTTTAGCCCAGTCGTCTAGCTTCGTCCACTCATTGATGTGCGTAATCCCAGCCTTACGGGCGATTTCTAGAAAACTGTGAAGCAGCTTTAACCGTTCTCCACCGCTCACCCGCTTTGTTGCAATCTTCACATACCATATTGGTAGGCGTGCTACTTGAACGCGTAAACGTATCTCCTCGTTCTCAGCCACCTCTTCGGCTTTATCAAACAGCTTTTCAGCCTCTTCTAGAAACTCGTCGTCTAGGTATGGGAGGGTTGGCGGGTCGAATATGTGGACGTGAACATTTTTCACCTTAACCTTTCTATGAAGCATCTCTATGTAGGTTTGAATTATGGGGCCTGCTCTACCATAATAGCCATTTAGAAACTCCCCGATTATCTTCCGCACATCCACATCGGGGTTCCAGAGGAGCTTAGCTAAGACGTAAGCTCTTAAGGGAGCCATTTCCCCATTTCCACCCGGGGAGTAATTGCCCTGTTCAAATAAGCCCTTCACGCCGTGTTTGATGAAGAATTTTACGTTCGGCTGAAGCACTTCGATGTTTGGGAAGGGCATGAGGTAGTGGGCGAAGTTTGTCGTATAGTCCCAGACGTATAGTGTTGGAGCTACTTGCCGCCAATCCTCGATATCTTTGCAGAAGCTCCTATTCTCATCTGAGTCGCAGCCCTCCAATGGATGGGAGAAGCAGCATTCAATCGAGCAAAGCCTAATTATAACGTTACTACGTGGACGTAAGGTTCTTGGAGGTTTGCGGCTGTATTGGTAGGCGAGGGTTTCCACTCGGACGTTCGGGTAGTCGCGTTCAATGGATTCGGCAATCGTGTTAACGAATCTGATAATGGAGGCTGATGGGCTTCCCTCGGCTTCGTCGAACGCTTTACATTTGGGGCATTGACACCAGTTGCCCGTATCATTCTGCGATACGTCTATGATCGTTGCTTCAGGATGCTCCTTCAGCCACCTCCGCACCTGCTCAACAGCCATTTTAACGAGTTTAGGATTGGATAGGCATCTTTGAACATAGCCGCTAACGCGCTTACCATCCACCATAGGCCAGAAATCTGGTTGCCGCTCGCAGACTTCACGGGGTATTAGCTGGTCGAAGCTGTGTACAAACGGGTAGAATACAACAGCCCGTCCACCATGCTTCTCAGTTAAACGGTAATGTTGGCCATTCAATTTATGGCGGGCGGCGAAATCGGCGTCTCTGAGCATTTCACTCCAGAAAACTTCACGGTATTCTAAAGCGGGTATTTGAACTTCATCTAAGGGTGGGATCTCGATACGCTTCATTTTCGGCACGTATTCTACATCTGGAGTAAACCAGCGTACGCCAAGCTTCTCCTCCAATAGTGTGTAGACGCCGTATAGTGTTCCGCGAGGTCTACCGCCGGAGATGACTAGATAGTTGTTAAATGTTTTAATTAGAAAACCTTCCGAGCCGAGTTTAGCTAAGTCTATTTGTAGCCCTAAGCTCCGCATATGTCTGTTATTGCCGAGTAGGATTTCATATTTTGACATCGGCTGATCATCCGTAGCGATGGGCAATTTCACACCGCTTATACGCTCTAAGTATTTCTGCAGCTCTTCAGCAGCGTAGCGCTCCGACGGTATTGCATCCACGGGTATAATGATTCTATAAGGGCTTTCCCCCTCGTCTATCAGAATAATCGGCTGTGACATATTTTACAGTATGGTGGCTTCACTTAAATTTTTATACTCTCGTGGGAAGGGGAAGTGAAAAATGGGAGATTCATAAGATGGGTTCTACCGGATCTTATTTTTTTCAATGCTTCTTCTCTGATCTTTATCGATCTATGGAAGTACTCTTTTCGGGTTTCTAACTGAAACTCGTAGATTATATCTTTAACGCTTACATTCTTCAGGTTCGATATAAGCATAAAGACTCCCTCGGGGCTGGAAACGTCTATTTCAACGTTGGGGCCGTATTTCTCCTTTATAGAATCCCACTTCCTCCAATTGTAATCTATGTGGAGTATTTCATAATCTAGGTTTATCGTCTTACATATTATTGGAGAGTGCATGCTTGAAACGGCGAGAGTTCTTCCAAGTGGATCAACTATCATGCTGCCTTCTCCTGCGAACGTTGAGGCGAAGTAGACTCCGTATTTAAATGCCCATATCTTCAACTGTAATCCTCCCCTATACATTGTTGGAAAGAGGATGAGCTCGGCGCCGTTTTCAACAGAGCCTTTTATAACATCCTCAAAGTTGAGGTCGAAGCATATGGCGAATCCTATGGTTCCGAAATCTGTTTTGAAAGTTTTAGGTTCAACCCCTGGAGTTATTCCACCTTCAATCTCATCTACAGTTGGGTGGATCTTATAATAGCTTCCAACGTACTCTCCATCTCGACCTATGAGTACGGCGGCGTTGTAGATATGCCCATTCTTCTTCTCATACATTGGGCATACAACGTATACTCCGTATTTCTTAGCTATTGGGGCAATTTTGCTAAATATCTCCCCTGGATTTTCTTCAGCGGTCTTCACACCATCTTCAAGTGATAGCCCAATAGTCGGTGAATGTTCTGGAAAGCAGACTATATCCGGTTTATCGCATATGCATACCCTCTCCAGCAATTTAACCATTTCCCTTACATTTCCTTCAATCGTCCCTCGGATTGTGTTAAACCTGCCTACGCCTGTAAAAGACACGGAGGCTACGCGGACATTTCTCACGTTTATCCCCTAGATATCATAAGCTAAGATCATTCTACTATACATTTATTTCGCATTTTCTAGGAATTGTGAGAGATGTTTTCATAAGAATAAAGTCTTATATATGCAACTACTGCGACTTTAATTGTGTATGTCTGGTAAAATGCATAATCCAAAATGGGCTCTATTCTTCGATTTCCATACAATGCCTGCGTGTCCGGATGTGGGTGCTAATTTCGACGTTGATGCGTTTGTCAACCATTTGAAGGATTGCGGTGTTGATTATGTGGTTTTTCCAGCGCGTTGCAACTTAGGTATGGCTTACTACAATACTAAAGTGGGCATTCGACATTATTCTCTTAAGTATGACTTGTTTGGAAGGTTGTCGGAGGCTTGCGCTAAAGCCGGTATACATATCTCTGCGTATATAAACTGCGGTCTCAGCCATGAGGAGGCGCTTCTACATAGGGATTGGGCTATCATCCATCCAGAGGGATACGTCTACAAACCTAATAGGATGGACCACTTCTTCAGGCAGATGTGCTACAATACACCTTACGGGGATCATCTCCTCAAAATGGTAGAGGAGGCTGTCAGCAACTACCCCATTTCCGGTCTATTTCTCGACTGTTTTTACACGGAGCCCTGTGTAGGTGTTGAATGTATACGCGAGATGAAGAAACTCGGCTATGATTGGAGGAATCCTAGGGAATTGGCGAAATACAATCATATGAAGATTATGAGAATGGCTAGGAGGATTGCGGATACTGCGAATAAGCTGAAGCCAAACCTACTGTTGTATTTTAACGGTATTCCCTATGAAGACCAGCAGGATGTTGGAACTTACATTGAAATCGAGTGTCTACCGACTGGGGGATGGGGATACGACCATTTACCAGTATACGTCCGCTATGCTAGAAACCTCGGTAAACCAGTTTTAAATATGACTGGGCGCTTCCACCGTAGCTGGGGCGATTTTGGAGGAATTAGAACAGAAGCCAGTTTAGAGTACGATTGCCTGTATGGATTAGCCAACGCTGTGCGTACAACCATAGGTGACCACTTCCACCCGCGCGGTGACATCAATAGGGCTGTGTTTAATCTTGTACGGAGGGTTTACTCTAAGCTTCAGAGATTTGAGCCGTGGTTTGATGGAGCTGAGGCTCTTACAGAGATAGCGTTGTTGGCGCCTAGGTCTACGTTTCAAGCGTGGGGTGTGGCTGAAGATAAACCGCAGTGTTTGGAGGCTGTGAAGGGTGCTACTAGAATGCTTTGCGAGTTGAAGATGCAATTTGACGTTGTGACTAGTTCAATCAACTGGAAGAAATACCGGCTTCTAATAATGCCGGATGTTGTTCTCATGGATGGTGAGACCGTTGCGAAGGTTAAGGCGCACTTAGACTCCGGCGGTCGAATTTTAGCATCTGCTTGGTCTGGTCTTGACCATGATAGGAAACGTTTTGCGTTGGGTGACGAGTGGGGTGTCGTGTTTAAAGGCGTAGACCCGTATAATCCGGCCTACCTGTTTGCATATCAGCGTTTGGCGGAGGGTTTACCCGATATGCCTATGGACTTCTACTCAGAAGGTGTTGAAGTTGAAGCGTTACCTGGAACTGAGGTTTTAGGGGAGGTGATTGCGCCGTATTATAGCCGTCACTGGGATGGTGAGCATGGCTACGTTTACAATCCACCCGATAAGAGAACTGGGCGGCCGGCTGTTACAAAGCGGGGTGCTGTAGCGTATATCTCCCGCGCCGTTTTCACCGGCTACTATAATCATGCCTCTGTACCCATGCGTCAACTAGTCTTCAATCTGCTTCAGATGCTGCTTCCAAATCCGATGGTGCGGGTTCAAGGACTACCATCCTTCGCTCGGGTTACGGTTACTAGCCAGACGAATCGACGAATGGTTCATATATTGTCCTATGTGCCGGAGCGGCGCGGCCCCAACGTCGATATGATTGAAGAGCCCATTGAGCTTAGAGATGTACAGTTGTCGCTACGCTTAGATGGACGGGAGCCCAGACGCGTCTACCTAGCACCAGACCTTAAGGAGCTGCCCTTTACAGTTGAAGATGGATACATCAATACTGTAATACCGCTCCACTGCGGCTACTCAATGGTGGTGTTTGAAGAAGCATAACCTCGAAGCCGTCTGGTGCACAGGTTGTAGAAAATGCTTTTTAAAACGAAAGATCCAATATGACATATGGGTCTTTATGGTAAGTGAGATTCCGTTATGGGAGTTTGAAGAGAGGGTTAGAAGGGTTCAGAGGGAGCTAAACTCTAGGGGATTGGACGCTGTGATTGTTCATTCAAATGAGGCGGATTTCGCCAACGTGAGATACTTGTCCGATTACTGGCCAGCGTTTGAGTCCGCTGGGGTTGTTGTCCCCGGAGACGGCGAGCCGATATTGCTGATAGGCCCGGAAAGTGAGACCTATGCAAGGGATAGGAGTAAGATCAAGAAGATAATGAAGCTTCTCGAGTACCGTGAGTCTGCTGAGCCGGAGTATCCAGGTATTAAAGTGTATAGTTTTAAAGATGTTTTCGAAGAAGCGTTGGGAGGACGTAAGCCGAGAAGGATCGGTATTATAGGCTATGCTATTATGCCGCTACCCGTTTATGAGGGTTTAAGAAGAGCATTGCCGGAGGCTGAGATTGTGAAGGCTGATGATATTTTAAGAAATATGAGAATGGTGAAGAGTGAAAATGAGGTTCTACTGCTTAAAGAGGCCTCGAGGGTTGCTGAGATCGCTATGGAGAGGGTTTTAGATAGGATAAAGCCTGGGATGACGGAGCTTCAAGTAGTTGGAATAGCTCAAGAAGCTATGTATGAGAATGGTGCCGAATATGAGGGTCATCCATTATACGTGCTCTCCGGTAGGAATTCTAGGCATGCTATATCAAGGCCGACGCATAAGAAGCTTAAAGAGAAGGAGCTTATCCAGCTGAACATAGGAGTGAGGGTGGCGGGCTATTCATCCAGCATAGGGAGGCCTGTATTTTTCGGAAAAATGGGTGGAGATTTAAGAAGGCTTGTGGAGGCGGGGCTTGAACTTCACAGGGAGACGAAAGAGCTTATGAGGGAGGGGGTTGTGGCAAGTGAGGTTGTAAGGGCGTTTCTTAAATCTGCTGAAGAGAAGAGCGTTATTAAAAACGTCTTGTATGGTCCATGCCACGGTATAGGTTTAATGGAGGTGGAGCCGCCGTGGATGGAGCTGACGTCAGAATATCCTCTTAGAGAGAATATGGTTTTCCAAGTGGATACATTCCTCTACACGGAGGAATATGGGCTTAGATGGGAGGACGCTGTAAGGGTGACTAAGAGTGGGGTTGAAAGGTTCTGCACTAGATGGGAGGAGATTTTAGAGCTTGCATATTAATTTTCTGAAGGCGGAAAAATGGATAGCAGAATTATTGTTGTATTTGGTTTCGACATGGAGACGGACATTGGAAGTTGGACTCCATATTATAAAGGGGTCTTGGAAGGTACGCCGAAAATACTAGACCTATTATCTAGGGAGAGGATAAAAGCTACGTTCTTCTTCACAGGGGAGGCTGCTGAGAAGCATCCAAATATTGTTAGGAGGGTTGCTGAAGAGGGGCATGAAGTTGGCTGCCACTCTTTATACCATGAGACTGTTGGAGACGAGCTTTTCTCAATCCCCGGGGTTAAACCGCTACTTCCGGAAGAAGTGCCTTTTAGATTGAAGAAGGCTACGGAAGTTGTTGAAAAGGCTTTGGGAGATAAAGTCGTCTCATTTAGAGCTCCTAGGCTTTGGGGGAGTACGGTTATGGTTCGAAGTTTGGAAGACTTAGGTTATAAGGCTGATGTTTCATACCCGCTCTACTTTTATAGAGAGCGTCTCACACCGTACCATCCCAGTAGAGATGATTGGACTAAAGAAGGCGATATGGAGATATTGGAGATACCTAACTTCGCCGACATGTCGATTGAGAGTAGAGATGAATATGGTAGAGATAGGGATCAGTGGCCGAAATTTAGGACAGAGGGTGTTGAGAAGCTTATGATCCATGTGAGAAACCATGTGAAGTATGTGAGGGATAGGGGGCTTCCAGCGGTTTTATGCTTCTACTTCCATCCATGGGAGTTTGTTGAAATGCCTAAGGGGCCGATTAAAGTCAGCCCAGAAGGCAGCGTCCTGCCGGAGGAGTATTTGATTAAAAACTGTGGAGATTACGCGTTGACGCAGCTTGAAAAATTGATCGACTGTTTGAAGTCTATGGAGGCTGTGTTCATGGAAGCTCGAGAGTTGGCTGAGAAGTGGGATTCGATAAAATCAAACATGAGGAGATGATGGGGGATTGCTAGGTCCATCTAGAGGTTGAAGTAAGCCTATTATAAAGCGTATGTGCTTAACGGTGGTTATGGTAAAATGGTCTCTGAGGTTGTTTTAGAAAATAGGTATTTGAAGTGGGTGATTGACGAAAGAGGGTTTTCCAAGCTTTTCGTAGATAAAATGACTGGGCGGAACTATTTAGACGTTGAGGCTTCTAATCCGTTTATGGAGGTTGTGAAAAACGGTAAGAGTTATAATCCTTCTCTAGTCAGGATGGAGAAGGATAAGCTGAAAATACTATTTGACTATGTAGAGGTTGAATGCTCTTTAAAGGTTAATATATTTGAAGATTATATCGTCTTTGAGTTATCTTCAATAAGCGATCAGAATATTGACGGGTTAACACTATGCAGAATACCTTTGAATATCAAGGAGAACGTTGGTAGGTTGTTAAACATAGGGTGGAATAGCGAGTTCGCCGCATGCGTATTGGCTTTAAACCTTCAAGTACGCTCATATGGAGCATCTGATGAAAAAGCCATACTTGTGGCTAAGTGTTACCCGAGATATGGGCTTCTAGGAAGCAGAGTTGCGGTTGTTGGAGTACCATCTAGCATTGTGAAGGAGACTATTAGAAGAATCCAGTTGAGGGAGGGGTTGCCGAGCCCAACCTTAGCTGGGGTTTGGGATAAAATATCTCCTGAAGTTAAAAAGTCCTATCTATTCATCGACGTTACTGAGCAGAACGTAGATGATGTTATAAAGTATGCTAAGATGGGCGGTTTCAGCTACGTTATGATGTATGATTCATCTTGGTCTACGAGTTGCGGAAGCTATCCGATAAACTTGAAAAACTATCCAAGCGGCTTAGAGGGCATTAAAAGGGTTGTTAAGAAGATGCATGATGCTGGGTTGAAGGTTGGCCTCCACTTTCTAACAACGTGTATTAGTAAGAACGACCCATATGTGACGCCAATTCCAGATAAACGGTTGCTGAAGGACGGCTCATTTACACTAGCCTATACGATAGATGAGTCTAGCACGTTCATCCCGACGGTAGAGCCTCCCAAGGGTGTTCCTACAAAACCTCAACTCTACTATGTTGCTGGCGGCAGTGAGATTCAGATAGACGATGAAATAATTATTTATAGCGGTGTCTCTCTGCAGCCTCCCTACGGGTTTACGGGATGCGTTAGAGGGGCTAGGGGTACTAAGCCAGTGAGGCATGAGAAGGGAGCTGCTGTATACCATTTGGCTGAAATGTTCGGGTTTTACATCGCTGATGCTGAAAGCTCTCTTCTAGATGAAATTGCTCAGCGTATAGCTGATATCGTGAATAACTGTGAGTTCGACATGGTGTACTTCGATGGGGCTGAGGCGGCTTCCGTTCAAGGAGCATGGTGGTACTATATACCGAAGGTTCAACTCGCCTTCTTCAGCAAATTCAAGAGGGAGGTTTTAGTGCAAGGTGCAAGCTATACGGTTAGCATCTACCGTGGACAAGGCACCATGTTAAAGCCTACGGATGAGCAGATAGATCATTTCAACTGGCACATATATTCAAGGGATGCTCAGACAGATCGTGCATACAGAGGCGTTAAAGGACATATAGATAGAGTTAAGATTCCAGGCGTGTTGAAGGTTCAGGCAAATCTAATGCCCGCCGAATTCGGCTGGTTTGGTATATATGCTAAAACTCCCTACTATCAAGCTACTCAGCCCGATGAAATCGAGTATCTTTGTAACAAGTGTGTAGGTTATGATTCACCCCTCTCAATAGAGACTACAGTTTGGGATTTGAGGGAAAATGGCTGGACGGCGGAAATGCTATCCATAATTAAAAGGTACGAAGAATTAAGGCTTAGAAACATATTCTCGGAAGATGAGAGAAGAAAATTGCGTGAGCCTGGAGCTGAATTCAGATTAGCCAAAGTCTCTGAAGATAAATGGATTCTCCGCCCTGTAAAATACTTTGAATATTACGTACGGGGTGTTAATGGAGTTGATAATAGATGGACTATTTTCAGTGAATTTGAAAAGCCTTCATTCGAATTGAGGATAATGGCATTACCATCATTGGCAGATTATGATGAGCCTGAAAACATACCTCTATTAGACTTTGAAGAAGTGGAGCAGTTTACAGTTTCATCAGCCGCGGGCGTAAAATGTCGGGTAGATAGATCGACGGAGAATGTCAAAGTTGGAGCTGTAAGCGGTAAAATTGTCGTTGAAAGCCTTCTAAAAGATGATCGCGGATGGTGTCAGTTTGAAAAACAGGTTAGCTTAAATCTATCCAATAATAGAGGGGTCGGCTTCTGGGTTTACGGAGACGGTAAAGGTGAAATCTTGAATATTCAACTGAAGGGCATGGGTGGAATAGAGCCTGTATGCGACCACTATGCTATTATGGATTTCAATGGGTGGAGGTACTTTGAAATACCTGAGCCTGAGGGGGAGAGGGTTTTCGAGTTCTTTAAATACACGGAGGATTATTACAGTCTAGCCGCGCACATCTTCGACTACTCAAGTGTTAAAGCTGTAGCTCTCAGGTTGATGAGGCTTCCTCCAAACGATGTGGTTACACTGTATGTAAGCGGTGTAAAGGCATTGAGGGAGAAAACGCTTCCTTTAAGAGACCCTAGTATAACGATTAATGGAAAGACTTTAACCTTCCATACGGAGTTGCAACCAGACCAATACTTGATATTTAAGCCTGAGGGGGGCGTTTGCAAACTGTATTCTGCCAACGGCTTCGCGTTAAAAGATGTGGAGGTGGAGGGTGAAATCCCAACCATCAAGAAGGGGGTTAATCGAGTGAGCTTCAACTGTGAAACAGCATCAAATTTATCTCAGAAGGCCAAGGTTAAAATAGCGCTTGTAGGAGGGGCTGGGTGATGGTTGTTGTTTAATGTTTATTCTTCGAAGAATCTGCTCATGTATATTTCATGTAGTCCTTTGGAGAAGTGGTCTCTTAGAAGTCCTTCAGGTATGAATCCGTGCTTCATATAGTACATTATGGCCGGTCTATTTACGTGTGAGACTACTGTGCATACTTTTCTAGCTCCTCTCGATTTTAGAAATTCTAAGGCAGCTTCCATAAGCATAGACCCTATACCTCTCCGCTGATAGTCTGGGTCGACGGATACCATGTTGATAGACCCCAGTCTTGAACCGGGTTCAAAGGATACGGCGATGTATCCTACAACTTTTCCATCGGCTTCGGCTACGAAGCCTCTCACGTTATCCCCTTGAGCTCTTGCGAATTCGCGGATCCGTTCAGGTTTATGTGCTTCACGGAAACGTTTACATGCTTCAACGTAGTCTTCCCGTCCTTCGTGGAATTTGAAAAACCAATTAAACCCTCTAATTATGATTTGTGAAACGTATTCTGCATCTGATTCTTCAAGTTTCCTAATCTTCATATGCTTCATTTCCACCACCCCATTCTAATACGGGTAGAAAAACCTAACAACCATTGAACAACCATGAATAATGCTGTAATGAGAATGAAAGATAAGCCCATTGTTATATATGCTATTCTATATGGCATGGGTTCTTCAGCCTCAACCTTACATAACTCCCCTTTACCTAAGGCCGCCTTGATGGTATCAACCACATACTTCCTGTTTTGAATCAAGTAGAATAAGGCAAACCCTATTAATCCTCCTACGTGGGATACGCAAACTAACCTGAGCGGTGGGTCTTTCAACGGCGATGGTGCACAGCAACTTCTACCGCAGGCACCTCGGCTTTCCATCCCTGTATAATAACCCATAACATATGCCACTTGGACGATAATTAGGTTAATTATCCAAAATATGAGAGAGCTCAGCAGAATGTTTAATGGAGCAAAATAGCACAAGGCCCAAACCATGGGATGCTTGTTTAACATAGATAGGCCTGCGATCGCAGCTAACGGATGCCCTGGTGGAACCCACCAACAACCCGTCGCACACGTATTTACACGCCAACCATATATATCCGGGAACCAAGGAAACATTGCTACAAGAGTTATAGGCATTTGAACCAGCAATCCTATAACTATCCCTATGATAAGGGGTTTAATTAAAGTTAGCACATGCGATTCTGTAGCTTGAACTGACACAACTCTTATCAGCTGATACGCTGGCATTGTATGTGGAAACGGTACTTTCTCAATCTCTATCCACTGACGCCTGAATATTGAGGCTATGGCTATAAAGTAGATTGCGAATAAAATATTCGGGCCAGCGTCAGTGAATATTCAGGCGTAGCGCAACAAGTACTCTAGCCGAGCCGAGCTCACGCAACAAGTACTCTGCTTTGAAGCAGGTGTTGGGGATGCTTAAGGGTCCCACCCTTATATTTTGCGATAGCATAGGGCTTGGAAAGGCTTTGGAGCGTGAGCTGGGCATACCCTTCGTATACGGCGAGCATTCGCTCAGAGAGAGGCTGAAGGTCGTTGAGGAGAGTGAGCACGTCATATGCAGTAGGATATTCGATGAGGGCATGGACCTGCCTGACATAAGGAACGTCGTAGAGGTCGACTTCCTAGGAGGCTCTAGGCGTCAGAGCCTGCAGCGTGTTGGGCGTTTGATGCACAGCAGGTACAGGGGGCTTAAACACTACATACTTATGACGCCTGAGGAGCTTGAAAGATACGGCAAACGTCTATACAGCCTATACGAGAGGGACTTCACCGTCAAGTTCATAGAGGCGTAGGTCTATGGTTTTAGCCCCTATAAAGGTTAGGGTTGAAGTGGAACAGTTCAAATGCACGGTATACGTTTAAATAGTGCTTTTTTGTTTTCTATTACCGTCTATGAGCTCTCTTAAACGTGAGTTTCTAGAGCTTCTCGAGAAGGATTTGGAGTTCCGCTACGCCGTGGCGGGATATCTGGGGCTATCTGAGGTTTTAAAGAGGCTTGACACAATAGCCGAAGAGCAGAAGAACCTTAGAGAAGAGCAGACGAAGATTTGGATGGAGATAGCCTCCATCAAGGAGGAGCAGAAGAATCTGAGGGAGGAGCAGATTAAGCTTAGAGAAGAACAAGTCAAACTTAGAGAAGAACAGGTTAAGATATGGAGTGAAATCGCAGCTCTCAAGGAAGAGCAGATTAAGCTTAGGGAGGACTTTAACAGGGCCTTTAAAAGTTTAAATCTTAGGCTTGGTAGGGTTGAGAGGACTCTTGAGAAGCTTACGATAGACGTTGAAGATGAGGCTAGGTCTTTCCTTAAGCATAGGCTTAGGGAGCTTGGCATAAGCGTAGAATTGACATCCCTCATACTCCCAGACTTAGAGCTTAACATATACGGCGTTTCAGGAGACGTATGTGTGATAGGTGAAGCCACTGTTAGAGCAGGAGTCAGCATACTGGAAGACCTTATGGGTAAGTTTGAGAAGCTTAAGAAGATGTATCCGGATAGGCTTAGGAGGAAGATCATACTCGTAATATACGCGTCCCTACCAACTGCGGAGCTTATAGAGGAGGCTAAAAAGAGGAGAATATGGCTTTTAAAGGCAACAGAAGAATTCCATAAACCTGAGAAGCTTTTCATCGAGACATGAAAACCTTCAACCTAAGATACTATGCATCTACCGGATTCACCCTCATAGGATCTCCCATATAGCACCCGTTATGTGCTTCACGGAAACGTTTACATGCTTCAACGTAGTCTTCCCGTCCTTCGTGGAATTTGAAAAACCAATTAAACCCTCTAATTATGATTTGTGAAACGCATTCTGCATCCGATTCTTCAAGTTTCCTAATCTTCATATGCTTCATTTCCACCACCCTATTATAATACGGTGGAATATCCTATTAAGTTATCAAACGTTCACGATAATACCGCTATATTCCTCGTAAGTCTTAGGATGGATTATGCGAAACAGGTCATGTTTGTAGGAGAGTATTATCCGAAAATATGTGGAATATCTTAGAAGCTTAGGGTTTTGAAATATCCCATTTGAGGGGGGCCTAGAGGGGGGGTCGAACATCCATACAAACAGCCATACAAATTTCCATACAAATAGCCATACAAAATCCATACAAGTGCTAATTTTCCCTAAACAATCCATAGTAGATAAAATGGAATAAAACCCTGTTTATCTACTTTGAAACTGTTGCCAGGGCTTCTGAAATTATCCCATATAGGTCCTTGTATTCAGGTTTTGTTCGAAGTGTCTCTAAGCTTAAGGGTTTTAGCCCTGTTCTAGCAGCATATTCAACGTAGTACTTCACAAGCCGATTCAAGCTTCCTTCAATAGGCTTAAGCTGACTACATTTAACTAGATAATTGAAAGCCTCTTTTTCAGCCTCTTCAAGGCTCAACCTCTTTACATTCACTAGGTATGGGGCGATTATAAGCCAGAGAATCCTATGCCGCCCATCAATAACAGGATTCTCCATCAATTTTTCAACCCATCTATAAGCTAGCTTACGGGTCTCCTCAAATTTTCCCCTACTTATAATTTTAAGTCCCGGCTCAGTAGAGCCATGTATGCTCCACCACTCCCGCACCGACTCTAAAAGCGCACCAGCCTCTCCCACCCTACCTTTCAAGGGAAGCTCATATATCTTAACATGCTCAATTTTTGCTTCCTCAGCCCTAAACCTTAATGGATCCTCAACTGGGATAGAAACCAAGCCTGTTTTCTCATGAACACTGTAGGGCGCCCTCATCATCTGTCTTGGCTTGTAAACAGAAGGATCCACTTTAACATTCGGCTCATTTATCACCGCTGCAAACCACCTTGCAAGCATCTCAGCAAGCATAGGATATGCAAGTCTAAACTCTCCTGGAGCGAAAATATCAAGGCTTAAACTGGGAATTATCAGGTGGAAGCCTCGACGACCGCTAAACTTTAAAAGAAAACTTTCAACATCAAACATGGCTAAGGCTTTAACAGCTTTACAAGCAGCCCTCTTAGCATCCTCAAAATCTTCAGCATCCAGGTCTAGGAAGAAATCCCAGCCTACACGAAGGCTTTCAGGCCTCTCCACACCCACTTTAAAGGGATCTCTAAACGTTTCAACACTTATGAAAAGACCGAACGGCTCATTAACACCATATTTTTCAACCAGCATTTTAAACTCGTCAGCACCATCCGCTTTAAGCGGGCGAGGCGCATAGGTGCCGGGAAACCATATTTCACGCATCCAAAGCCAGGGTTCAATCACACTTAGAAAGTCATCTCTGAGGTAAAACCGCTTCACAAGCTACCCTCCCAGTCTCGGAGGCATTTCTCACATAGGTAATGTATGCCAGATTCTCTAACAATCAAGTAAGAGCCCATTTTCCCGCATTTCTCACATGCTACGTGAGAGAGAAAACTTAGTTGAGCTCTTTGAGCTTTTTGAGCTTGGTTTTTAACTTCTGAAAATTTTTTTGCAAAATCTTTCTTCCCTTCTTCAGAAGTGGGCTCAGAGAGCTCAGCCTTCTGAAGGCGGAAGAACTGGGTTCCTCTCTTCGTTATCCTATAACCTATTTTAGCTCTCTGGACAAGGCCGAGCTCCTTTAGCTTTGAAGCTTTTCTCTTCACCGTTGCCTCAGAAACCTCTAAGCGGCCAGCTAATTCGCTTAAGTCTCCTGGCTTCCTCACAATCTCAAAGAAGAGACTTCTCAATTCGTTATCCTCATTAAAGGCCACCTTGATGTTTTCAATTTCGCTGGCTGTTAAAGGAGGCTCTTCAAATGCAATTCTAGCTTCACCTATCTCAAGTTGATCTAGGCTCCATTTAAGGAAGTTCACCGCTTCAATTACGTGTTGAGACTCAACGATAAGTTTAGCATTATTAGATGTGTTGAATTTCAAAGCGGCTAGAGCTATTGAGAGGCGAAGAATAGTCCAGAGAGTCCCATTATGTATAACTGGAATAGTTTCACAAGCATACTCATCATACAATTCTTTAAATTGTTTTTTAGCTTCCTTGAATGCTTCTTCAGTTATCTTTATGTCGCCTATCCTCCGGCTCCATAGCCACTTTACTAATGAGATAAAAGCCCATACCTCATCCTCAGTCGGCCTAGGAGGCTTACCATACATTTCTTCAACCGCAACATCTTCCCTTCTGAATGGGATGAATAAGTCCCATCTGGTTAAATCTATTGGGTCATAGAAGGGCTTGCAATCCAATAGAGCCACGCATATATAAGGATAGTTACTGGAGAGACTAGGCTGATTGGGGTTTACATCAGCCAGAATTCGAGTCCTACACCATGCACTACCCTTGATAAAACGGGTAACTTCAGCTCTCTGTTGAATAAGCACCTCTCTGAACCTTTTCATCTCTTCACTACTTAAGCCATGCATTCCCTCTATTGAAACCATTCGGCCATCATTCAATGGAAGGACGCCCCAGCTTAGGATCTTTAACTCTGGATCTATTGCATAGACTAAACCTGTTCTTGATGCCGTTTCTCCAACAGCGTGCCCAGCTATACCCATCTGATAAAACCACCTTAGAATCATGCCTTTACCGGTTCGTGGGTCTCCAAAAAACAGAGTCCGCAAACACCCAGGGATTTCTTTGAATTCACCACTCCGGAACCATGTTGGGCTTAACGCTGTTAAAGCGGCTGCTAGTTTCGCTTTACTTCGTCCCCTGATCTCAGGGGCTATAATTCTATCACAGAGCATCTCTAATTCTTTTAGGTTTTTACCCTGGAAAACCGCCTTTATCTTATCAAAATCTTCCTTCTTTAAATCACCTTCTGTTAATTCGAGCGGGGTAACCCTGTAAACAAGCAACATAATCCTATTATCGGGCGCTACCATTACTTCACAATCTAAGAGCCCATTCTTCACATTGGTCTTCTCTAACAAAATTCCTACTCCACTTCTCGTTTCAGCCTCCCTCTCCTGAGCCTCCTCAAACTCTATTAAGTCTTGGATTTTTACTTCTCTGAAGTCCAACCAGCCCCTATAATCGAAAAGCCACTTATGCCCCTTATCCACTTTGCAGGGTCCACGGGGTAAAGCTCCTTCAATTTCAGATTCGACTTTCTCCTTCTTTATGAAGAAGAGCTTCTCAAGCAGTTCCTTATATTCCGGTTTCTTTAAGTTTAATTCATAAGTCACACCGCATATATCGCATCTCGCAATGATGTCCACTGGTATAGTTTTATCAACGCCTTCACCTACAATCATCCCCTTTAAAATAAGCCGCTTCCCAATCAAGTTACCGCTTAAATCCCTTACTCTAACAAAGACTCTATTTTCAGCTGGCTTCTTACACTTCGGGCATATTAACGGCTCTATCTCTCTATATTCGGAAATGTGGCTACAGTTTGGGCAATAAAAAACATTTTGCAAAGATTGAAAACTAAGAAGGCGATGTTCCATCAGATTCATTTTTCCCTCACCTTGATAACAACCGGTTCCCTCAGACAACGCTCTAATAATGATCCTTCAATTTTTACAACTGCAAGAGCGTTAAAGTGGAGGTTTGAAACTTTTAAGTCGAGCAGAGCAACGGCTTCTTCTAGCCTCTTCCAGATTTCAGGTTTATTAAGTTCAACGTGTATCTCTCCATTAGCCATAGCTTCGTTTGGTTTTAATGTGATTATGACCAAAAACCGTTTTGCTGGCCCATAATATTCATAAAACGAAAGAGAACCATCTTTCAATTTTTGTGCAAAAATCGCCCTTTCAGAACTATCGATTGAAACCATCTTTTTAAATACCTCATTACCCATCTCAGGTGTAGGTTGAGGACTTGAAAGCTCAAAGAATAAAGCCAACCAGCCCCTATTACTCCCCTCAAGATAGACGAACCACTCATTCCCCTTCTTCCTCACAGTTATAAGGTCATTCCAAAAGCCCCGTTTAATGAGCCAATACCTTAGCTTCTCTGGGTTGATGTATAACATCTTTGCAAGAAAGGAAAGCTCTAACCCCCTATCTCCAGCCTCAGAAAGTAGAAGTACAATTTTGCCGAAATACCGCTCCGCCTCTTTTTCAGCTCCCTCTCTCATATTCCTTCCCTTCAGCATACTAAAATGTAATGGAGATTGTTATAAGGATTATTACAACAAGAGTTGCTAGAATCAGGTTTAAGATGTGCTTCATTATGAAGCATCATCTAAGAACACAACTCTGGGAAGCAGAAGCACATAAGAAGATGATTATTCCAGCGAAAACCATAATCCAAGCTAAAAGCCTAGGAATGGCAAAACCCTTAACAGGAGCAGCTGTTTCAGATATACCCCTCTCCATAAAATTCTCCTAAAGCCTCCATACAACATTTATTCTCCCTATTCTCAAATTCTCGCATTCTAAATTCTTAAAACATAGGCTTTGCGTACGAAATTCTTAAATATGTACTATGCATACTTTTATGCAAGGTGAAATAACTTTGAAAAAGAGGACTACGCTCTATCTTGAGGAAACATTAGTTGAAAAGGCAAAGAAATTAGGTTTAAATGTCTCAAGGGTATGTGAAATTGCCTTAGAAGAGGCAATTAGGAAATTAGAAGGCTCTGATTTAAAGAATAAGGATGAGAAGGATGCGGGCCCGGTGGGATTTGAACCCACGACCCCCGGCTTAGAGGGCCGATGCGCTGTCCTGCCTGCACACTCCGCCTACGTTACCCACATAGGCGAAGTTCTGCGCCACGGGCCCACATCTAGATAGTTTACACTCCTCAAATATTAGCCTTTCGTGAGCCCACCCTGTTGATAGAATTATGCTAGATTAGGTTGAGTTCTTTTAGCTTTTCAAAAGTAGGTTTACCTGTTTCTAAATCCCATCCTCTAAGCTTGTAGTATTCATTAAGCATGATATTAAGCTCTTCCTCAGATGTAACAGTATTCTGGTTTGGTTGGGTGCGTATTCTCTCAGGTAGTGTATCCCATTCACGCGATACCCCTTCCCGTATGTTAAAAAGCCTCTCAAGATTCACTATCCGTTCACCTATCTTTAGAATCTCTTCTTCGCTTAAACTGTAGCCAGTAGCATATCTGTAGGCTTTAGCTATATCAGTTATCTCAAATATTGGTAAAGCAAACTTACATACTATGAGTGAATCGAAAACAGTAAACAAGTCTTCTCTGTCTTTGACAAGTTTACCTTTACCTTTAAGTTCTAAACGGTCTACAACACCAGTTAACTCAGGTACTTGAACTCTAGCTCTTAAATGACATGCACCTCTACTTGAAACGGCATACTGTAAAGCTGTCCCCTTAAGCATCCTAGCGTCATACCCAGGGCACTCCAACCCTTTAACGTGAACAGCTAAAGCTTCAGCACCGAGTAGCTCAGAAGCCTTTTTTGAGCCTTCAGCTAGAATATTGCCAATACCCCTCCTATAGGCTATGAGCTCTAAAAGCTTTATAAGAGCTTCCGAATCTCCAAATCTAAGTTTAAACCCAACATCCTCTTCAGACAATATTCCCCTCTCAAAACACTCCATAGCAAAGGCCACCGTACAACCCCCGCTAATCGTATCAATACCCAATTTATCGCAAAGCTCGTTAGCTTTAATTATAGCTTTAAAATCGTCTATGAAACAGTTAGGCCCTAGAGCATAAGTGCTCTGATACTCAGGACCAACTATGGCAGCTCCCTTAAACCGCCCATCTCTAACGACGTTGTATTTTCCACACCTTATGGGGCACCTCTCTAAACACCCCACATCTCTCACCAGAGTATTCTTAAGCATAAACTCTGCACTTACATTCTCGGCCTTATCGAAGAAGCCGTAAAGCCAGTTTCTAGTCGGAAGTGCACTTTGATCATTCGCTATCTCAAGCGTCCCCAAAGTACCGTAAACCCTATGGTGTTCAATCCTAGCACTCTTAGACCTTTCAACAACCTCTCTAGCTACACTCAGAACACCCTCTGGATCAGCAACTTCAATTTTACCTGAGCCGTAGACGGCTATTGCCTTCAACTTTTTAGCTCCCATAACCGCGCCGAGGCCACACCTACCAGCCTGTCTATAACGGTCACTCGTAATACATGCGAATTTAACAAGGTTTTCACCAGCAGGGCCTATCGTTAGAACCCCAAGCTTCTTCTCACCTAAGTCGCTCCGCACAGCATCCTCCGCATCCCAGCATGTAAGTCCCCAAATACCGCTTGCATCGCAGAGCTCCACATCACCATCTATTATCTTAAGGAAGACGGGTTTCTCCGATCTCCCCTCAACTATCAACACATCATAACCAGATCTCTTAAGATACTCGCTGAAAAAACCGCTAGAATAGGATTCGCCTAAGATACCGGTTAAAGGAGATTTTGAGAATACTCCAAACTTGACAGCTATGGGTAAAGCTGTTCCACATAGTGGACCTGTAGCAAACACGAGCTTATTCTCCACACTTAAAGGGTCTATTCCAGGTGAGATTTCATCATACAGTATCTTAACGCCAAAACCGTTTCCACCCATGTAAAGTTTGACCAACTGCTCAGATAACTGTTCTGTTTTGAAAACCCTCCTCGTAAGGTCTACCCGTAGAATCCTACCAGCGTAACCTAACAGTGGCATCACCCGCCGCAAACCGTATGTGGAAAAAGTACGACTGTATCTCCATTCTTAAGCTTTAAAAGCCTGAAGTCTCTACGTAGAGGGGTTTTATTCACTAAAACTACGACTTTACTATTTAAACTTCCCGTAGACTCGTCTACGAATTCATCTTTAAATGACCAACCAAACTTCCTTTCAAGCTCTTCAAGAAGCTCTATAAAGCTTGCATTCTCTGGAAGCTCAACCGTAAGTTTATCTATTCCAAGCCTTCTCTTAGCCTCTCCCCTGAATTCCACATAAACGGTCACCATTCTATGACAATTATCAACGGCAAATTGAATTTGTTTACCACGCTCATTCTCCCCTAGGAAGAGACATCACCTCCAAATGGGCACTACCTCCATTTTTCTAAGAATCAGAAGGACACTTATAGCTATTCCTAATAGGATGAATACTATAGCTACAGCTTTCTCCACGTCTGCAGACGCAAGGCTTAAAAATATCGCTATAGGCATGGTCTCGGTTCTCATCCTCGTGGCGCCAGCGAGAGTTACAGAAGCCCCAAATTCCCCAATAGCTCTAGCCCACGTGACAATAGCCGCCGCTAATATACTTTTCTTGGCAAGTGGTAGAGTAACTTTAAGAAATGCTTCAGCCCTCGTACAACCCAACGTTCTAGCAGCCAACTCATACCTAGGGTTCACACTCTCAAACGCAGCTTTCAACATCCTTACGCTCACAGCAAATACTACAGTGAATTGTGCTAAAATTAGGCCGGCAGGTTCAAAGACGAATCTAACCGTATGGGTTTGCACAATCTCTCCAAAAGGAGTTGAGAAAAATATCAGAAGCACGGCACCTAAAGCTATCGGAGGCATTACCATTGGCATGTCCAACAACGTATCAACTAAAGATTTTCCAGGAAATTCTACCCGTGACAGTACGTACGCTAATGGAATCGACACCGCAAGAGCCGCGGCTGTAGACACACTAGCCGTTACAATGCTGAGTTTTACTGAAAACATGACCTCATCTGAGAGGAGGGTTTTCAGAAAACTCTCCGGCTTCACATACGATCCCATAGACGCAAACACAGCGAGAAAGAAAAAAATGAAAAGCATTAGTAAGCCGACCGCTAGCGTCGTGAAGCTCTTATCTATAAGTTTAGCCTTCAATCTGCTCAACACCATCCCCCTATGGGTCTTCTATCGCTGGAATCGTAGCATTAGGAGCATACTCTTTAGCTTCCTCAGGCGTCGCAAAATAATGGTATTTTCGGAATATGTTCCTAGCCTCTTCTGACGTTAAAAATTCCAAAAGTTTCATCGCAGAATCTTTGTCATCAACATACACCGTTAAAGCCGCACTGATGAAAGCTATTTTAGGTATCTTCTTCGGTTCGATCCAAATAATGTCTGTTGCATTTGGATTCCAATAGTAGAAAACATGCCAACCTATGACGGCATCCACTGCTTTTTCAACTGGTAAAGCGGCAGCTTTTGAGCAACTTTCAACATAGACGACAACGTTGGGTTTAACTTTATCCCACAAACCATTGTACTTCAGCAAATCTACAGCATATTCGCCTACACATACGGTCTCCGGGTCTGCTAGTCCAACCCGTACTCCAGGCTTAGCTAAATCTTCCAAGCATGTTATGTTTTTAGGGTTTCCCTTTGGAACTATTATTGCTGGAACCAAGTATGCGATTATTCTAATAGTGTCCTTTTGAATCACTCCATCTTTTAAAGCCTTTACCATGTAGTCTTGTGAACCCGGTGCATATATGTCTCCCGATTTTGTTATCTTCATCGAAGATAGAAGAGTACCGGAGCCTCCGAAAGAAGCTATGACAGTTATGCCATACTTTTTCTCAAAAAGCTCTATGATTTCTTGCTCTGGAACTTCAGCAGCCGCTCCAAAGAACACTCTGACTTTCCGAGGCCTAGTAATTTGCACGTAGTAGTTACCGAGTTCAAATCCAATTAAGAGGTTCACCGCTATGAGCGAGGCAAATATAACCAAGTTTCGTTTAATCATGTGACACCTTTAATTACTTTTAAGAGTAAAACTTTTATAAGTTTTTCCTCTAAAATCTCCTGATTAGGGTTGTCCGTTGAGTTGAAAAACATATGGAAGTCTTATGGGAAGAATAATGTCTTAAGAGGTTTATCCTTAACGGTTAAGGAGGGGGAGTTTCTAGTCGTATTGGGGGTGAGTGGTTGCGGAAAGACTACGATGCTCCACATAATAGCTGGTATTTTAAGACAAGACGAAGGCGACGTTTTCATAGACGGCCGTGTAGTGAATGATGTACCTCCTGAGGAAAGGCCTGTGGGTTTGGTTTTTCAAGACTACCTTCTCTTCCCCCACTTGAACGTTTTTCAAAACGTAGCCTTCGGGTTAAAGTCTAAGGGCTTTTCAGAAGAAGAAATCCGCGAGAAAGTTCACAGGCTATTAGACTTGCTCAAAATAGAGCATCTAAAGGATAGATATCCAACTACTTTAAGTGGTGGAGAGCAACAAAGGGTAGCATTAGCTAGAGCTCTCGTATTGGAGCCTAGAGTTCTACTGATGGATGAACCGCTCAGCAATCTAGACGTAACAACTCGGGAATCCTTACGGTTTGAGCTTAAGAGACTTCATAAAAGGCTTGGGATAACGACCATATACGTGACTCACGATAGGGTTGAGGCTTTAACTTTAGCTGATAGACTAGCGGTTTTACATGATGGCAGAATCGAGCAAGTGGGCGAGCCTAAAGAAGTATTCTTTAAACCAAAGACCGATGTTGTTGCGTCTCTCGTAGGCGCTGAGAATAGATTTAGAGGCTGTATAACGACAATTAATCCAGGTAATAGAACAGCAACGGTTACAGTCGGAAATTTGGATATAACAGTTCCGCTTGAAGACTACTTCAAAGTGGACGAACACGTATGCATCTTTCTGAGGCCAGACGATATTACAGTTCACTTTGAAAAGCCTTCAGAAGAGGTTAACGTGTTTAAAGGGGTTATTGAAGATCAATTCCTTATTGGAAGCTTTATCCGCGTAAAAATCTCCGTAGAAGATCAATTTTTCATAGTAGATGTACCTAGAGACTTAACCTTAAAGTATAAGTTGGATGTTGGTAAGACGGTGTACATAAGCTTCAAACCAAGTGCAACAGTATGTTTGAGGAAGCCCTTCTGTAGATGCCGTGACTAACAGCTTGGCAGGATCCATCCAAACCTCCTGTAAACATCTTTAATATCATCTGTTCTGAGAAACTCTACAAATTTACGTGCAATCGACTCATTCTTAGTAGACTTCAATACTGCAACGTTTGTGCTCCTATAGACTTGCAACTCCCTTGGAAGCTCTATAACATCTAAGTCTTTAGGCCATATGACTCCATACACATTCCATACTATGGCTGCATCCACGTAATCCTTTGATTTAAGCCATTTTTGATACGTATCCAAGCAACCCACTCCATACATAACTATCTTTCTACGGATTTTATCCGTAACCATGGCTTTACTGGCCACGTCATCCCATAAACCACGTTGACAAGCCCCCCGGCATACGAGAAGCTTAACATCATCTCTATTGGCTAAGTCTTCAATACCTCTTATACCCTTAGGATTACCCTTCCTGACCATTATTACAGAACGCCTATAGCCAACGGTGACCCTCGTATCAGGTATTATTAACTTATGTTCCTCCTGAAGATCATCCATCATATACTCAGCACCGACACATACGATATCACCCTCCCCAGCTAAAACATTTGGAAGCCACTGCTCAACTTGCCCAGCGGTTATCTCGACCTTAACGCCATATTTTTCTTCAAAGATATTAGCGGCGCTTCTCAGTGGGATTGCTGGAAGCCCCGTTGAAAAAACCTTGATGCTCATCGATTACAGTAGATTAATGCAAAAATATAAACATACTGTTTAGCAAACTACGCTTAAAAATGTAACGTGAAAGGGGAAATGAAGAGTACCCCCAAGATATTAACGACTTAGGCGTAAATATTGGAGCTATAAACCCAAGGATTTCGCAGTGAGTTCTCTCTTTTAGCTATTCTGAATAGATAGACCATGACCTGATAACGTAAAGCTAACGTTCACTTTCACCCACCCTAAGAAAAGCGTAGAATTTCCCACCTACAACGTTAAGGATATACTCTTATCGATTTCAACTTCAATTCTACAAAAGCCTCCCAGGCCTTTCTCGCAAAGCTTTAAATTGGGCTCATAAAATCCAAAACGTAATCTAAAACAACCATTAAAGTCCAATATCATAAACCCCGGCATCTCACCCATGATGTATGAAGAAATAAACAAATAACTGAAATAATGGCTGGACACAGCCCATAAAAATTAAAAACTTAAGTACGTTAAATCATTCGGCCGTTTAGTCGGCTAGATAACCCGATAGTTTTGACAATGGTGGTTTAAATGTACAATCTAAACTCGTTGAAGAATATGGCTTTCAAGATAGCTGAAGAGGGTGGGCTTTTAAACTTTGAAGCTAAATGCTTGATTTTAACTGGGAAACTTATGCAACTTCCCTCGGGTGAGTACCTAGCGGCTAGGGGGAGGGAGGTGATAGTTCACTGTGAGGTTAACGGAGGTTTTGGACAGGCTTTCACAGATTCTCCAAGAGAATTTAAAGGCTCAGTTAGGGAGGTTTTGGAATTTGAACTTGACTCGGATTGGAAACGAGCAGTTTTCTTCGCAACTTTGAACGCAATCTTACATAAGTTGAGGCTTGTAGATAGAACTATCCATTGTGTGCGAGATGAGCCGGAAAAGTGTGGGGAATTAATGCTTCAACATTTAACTTCAAAATTTGGACGGGTTAAAGTAGCTCACATAGGATATCAGCCTGGACACGTCAAAGTTTTAGCTGAAGCTTTAGGGCCTGAAAACCTATACGTTACGGATTTAGACTATGAAAATATCGGTAAGGTCAAGTTTGGAGTTAAAATACTAGATGGAGAATTAAACGATCAAATTCTAAGAAAGGTTAAAGTTGCCTACATAACTGGCAGCGCTGCGGTAAACAACACCCTCCCACAACTATTAAACCTATGTAGAAAATACAGCGTTAAACCCATAATATACGGTGTAACCGGTAGAGGCATTTCCAAACTTTTAAACCTAGAAGACTTCTGCCCCTATGGACACAACTCTCTAGAAGAAGCTCTCCACTAGCCTCTAGAGAGATGGAACGAATACGAAAACAAATATGAACGCTGTTATATATTTCCAACAACCTTGACGGGAAAAATCCTTCCCCTAAGCGTTGGATGAATTGATCTAAGTTTTTGGATGGCTCTCTAGACGCTTATAAAGCTTGTGACTGGTTGAAAAAATAAATTGAAGAACATTCTAATGATATTAACGGTGTGGTTGTGGCCTCATCGGATAGGAAGTACGGCTTAGGTGTAGACATTGGAGCTACAAATCTAAGAGTCGCCGTTGGAGATAGGCTCGGCAATATAACGGCGAAGCTTATGGAGGAGACGGATAAAAGTAGAGAGCCACTCGCCATCAGTCGTCAAATAATAAGGCTTATCAAAAGTCTCTGCAAGAGCTTAAACTTAGACATCTCAGAGTTTGCAGGTATAGGCATAGGGTCTATAGGCCCTCTTAACCTTAAACGTGGAGGTATTGAACAGCCGGCCAACATCCCAGGCGTCGGTTTTATACCCATAGTTGAACCCCTTGAAGACGAGTTTAAACTCCCAGTCGTCCTTCTTAACGATTGCGTAGCAGCGGTTGTGGGTGAAAAGTTCTATGGAGATGGGAAGACTGTGGAAAACCTCGTCTACATAACGATAAGCACTGGAATAGGAGCCGGGGTTTACGTAAACGGTAACCTCCTCCTAGGTAAGGATGGGAATGCCCATGAGGTTGGGCATATAGTCATAGACTTTGAGGGGCGTATGGTTTGCGGATGCGGTAAACGTGGACACTGGGAGGCCTACTGTTCAGGACGCAACATACCGAACTACGTCAGATATTTAGTTGAAAACAACCTAATAGCAGGGTTTGAGAAAAGCCTTCCATATAAGCTCACCAGAGGAGACATATCTAAAATCTCAGCTAAGATGATATACGACTCCGCTAAACAAGCCGACCGATTCAGCTTAGAAGCCGTTAAGAATATAGGGGTTTTAAACGCCATAGGCTTCGCTACCGTAGTTAACGTCTACGACCCAGAGCTTATAACGGTTGGAGGATCAGTAGCATTACACAACAGCGAACTCATACTGCCCTTCATAATGCAACATATAGCAGAGTACTCTATAAACAGGATACCGGAGATAAAACTTACAAAGTTGGGGGAGGACATAGTCCTCTATGGAGCCGTAGCCTCAGCCTTCAACCCACCTGAAACCTATCAACTTTCCAAGAAGACGCCGTAAAGGTTTAAGATCGCTTAACCGAACTCTTCCACAACTTTATTGGAACAGCCTCACCGCAATTTGGACACCTACCGTCATCCGTAAGCTTAACATCAACGCTGAATATGCCAACCCTCCTTATGAGTAGACGGCCGCAATTTGGACAGTAGGTGTTTTCATACTTATGCCCTGGAACGTTCCCTATATAAGGATACTTAACTCCGAAGGCTTTAGCCAGCCTATAGGCTTCCTCAAGCTTTTCAACAGGCGTGGGTGGAGCTTTAAATTTATAAGCCGGATAGTAAGCGGTGAAGTGTATTGGAACATCCACGCCTAGATACTTAACGTGGTTTTCAACAACCTCCCTCAACGTACCTTCATCGTCGTTAACGGTCGGAATCACCAAGTTAACTATTTCAACGTGCATACCCATATCCTTCGCCAATTTAGCGTTCCTCCACACAATGGAGACATCTGCTCCGCAAAACCTCTGAACCGCGCCAGAGCCCCCCTTAACATCTATCTTTATAGATTGCAACCCCGCTTCACGCAGCATTTTCAAGGCTTCAATAGTCATATAGCCATTACTCACATAGTTCGTATACAAACCCGCGTTCAACGCCAGAGGGAAAACGTCAAGCGAATACTCAAACAGTAGAGTAGGCTCGGTAAAGGATACGGAAACACCTTGACAGCCGCTTTTAACGGCTAATTCCACAATCTCCTTAGGGCTTACATAGTTTGCCTTAGAAGGGTCTGGTTTAAACTTTGAAAGCGTCCAATTTTGACACCATGGACATGTGAAGTTGCAACTCCACGTAGAAAAAGTCAAAGCTCTAGTTCCAGGATAAAAATGGTATAAGGGTTTTCTAGAGGGCTGCCTCAGAAGAGGCAACCTTTCTCTATCGGATTTACAGAAATCGCATTTATATCTCCGTACACCAGCGTATAAAGCACTCCATCAACATTAACCCTAGTACCGCAAAAACCCGTAGACCCTTCAGATATCAAACAACGCCTCTCACATAAGAGGCATCTAACAAACCCTCCCCTAACACTCTCATATAAGAGGGCTTTACGTACAGTCGGCCTATCCACCCACATCCCCACCCTCAACTTTAACCATTATTATCCCCCTTATCACCTCCCGCTCAATCTGCCTCAAACCCATTGAATACAACATTCCCTCAACATAGGAGGCTAAAAGCTCCGTCTCTTCAGCGGAAAGCTGAGGAGCTACACACCTGATTGAAATAGCATTACCGCTCTTATCCACGTAAACCTCATTCACATCCCATATACTCATGTAGAGGATCTGCCTGAGGTGCTCTACCAGGTTTTCACTACCCATTCTCGCCAGCATGTATTTGCCAAACCATGCACCAGTATCGCGGAATATCTGCATCAGCTCTTCTCTATTTGAATGGTAAACCTTGGATATTAAATACTTGACCACATCCCTATGTACAGTTAAATTGCCACCCTCCCTACTCATTTTAGTAAGCATATAAAGCTCTATGACTTCAGTTAACGTGAGCTTCATATCGTAAACCTTAACAGATTGCTCTAAAACCTCGTTAACAAATGTCGTTATGGTTTTACCCTCTCTATTAGCTATTCGACTTATCTGAGAAAGTATATCCGCCCTAACCCATACAAGCTTTTTATCCTTCGACTGTTTAGGTAAAACCATACCCTCTCACTAGCTTCATTACACTATTGATTAGACGTGCTTTTAAGGTTTAGAAAAATCATACCCCTAGTGATATACCGTCTAGTTGCATTAAAGCCCATTGACGCGGCCAAGCCTTCAATCATATTGGCTAAAACCAATGTATAAGACTCTGAAAACCTCGGACCTATACATCTGATAGTGATTTCACCACCTTCCTCACCGATTGAAACCTCTGAAGCCGTCCAAGCGATCTCCCTAACAACCGTTCTAAGTAAATCTACTGGTTTAAAATTTGGAAGCTGCGCTTCCAAAACCTTACCATACCATTCACCGAGCTTGAAAAACACATCAACAGTATTCCTCTTAACAATACCGTCTAAAACCTTATACGCAAGCTCCTCAGGTATTGGGATAAAACCCAAGCTTTTAAGGTTCTTTATCACCATGTAGGAGTTTACAACGTCTTCGATTTTAGCGTCCATCCTATGGAGTTTTAAAGCATGCTCGAGAATGTTGTTTAAAAAACCGTAAACCGTCTGATTTCTAGCCTTAGCTATTCTAGACAATTCATCAACCAAATCGGACCTAGCCGCTAAGAGCTTTCTAGTCAAAGCACCACCAAATTAACAGATGTATACAGATGTCTATTTGCGAAAACAAATATTAATATTCTTTTACACTTTTATTGCAAAAGACTACATTTCAACTTTCAGAAATAGCTTCTTTAAGTCTATTAAGAACCCAGTTCTTATTCAACATCGCAAGATACGGAGCTATCCTAGGACCACTAACCCTACCGAAAAGTATCAAGTAGAGTGCTTTAAATAACCTCTGAGAATCGCTTTTTGAAAGAGTTGAAGTGAAACGCATCATAGCATTTTTAATCGACTCCTCATTCCACTCAATAGGTTTAAAAAGCTCCATAAGGTTTTTAAGTAAAGCCCTATCCCCATCATCTAAAGAAGACTTAAGCTCAACGGGAAAACTCTCTAAAAGCCTAACTTGGAATTCACTTGGAGCGTAGAGTTTAATCCAGTTTAACGCCTCCTTCAACCTAACCTCTATCCTAGAGACCGATAGCGGATCCGGGTCTCCTACGAGTATACCGGTAGATTTCAACCGTCTTATAGCGTTTTCAAGTAAATCCTCCTCTGGGAGAGTCTGCACCAGTATAACCGCATGAAGATACTTTAACTGAAAAGGCATCTCCCTAGGAATAGGCTTCAACTGGGAGAGTTCAAAACTCCTCCTAATATTAGCTATTTCCCAACTCTCCCTATCCGTTTTCTCAACACCATAATATACGCGTTCAGCAAAATCGTACAAATCAACGTAGTGGTATACTTGATCTAGACTTAAAGTCAACCTCTTCATACAGTCATTAACAATGTAGTAGTATCTGAGAACTTCAGGCTCAGCCACTTTAACCCAATCTTCAGGGGTAAACCCTATAAAATCGCTACTTCCCATATCGCCTAAGTCCCTCCCCCTAACGACATATCCAACCCATTCATAGGCTACTCCAATCGGCGGCTTAAACTTCAACACATTAACGGCTAGGTCCACACAGCTGTCTCTAGACCCGCCTGGAGTAGCGTGATCTTTACCGTAAGGTTCAAACATGACCTTCAAAGCCTTCCAGATGGCCGTCCACTCAAGCCTCCAATTGAGCTTACCATCCTCCATGCTACACCAGTCACTGTAGCCGCAACTCTTACAGACGTATCTTATCTTATAAGATTCCAAGTCGACCTCCAACGGCTCAGCTGAGTCTATTCTACGGCAGTTTCCACAAAACGGATCGTAAGGTATCCAGTTTTCAGGATAAGGCCTTCTACCCCTATACTTGTTTATAGTCGCCCTAACATCCTCCCTTTTCAAAAGTATTTCACGTAAAACGTCCTTCATAGAGCTCATCTTATAAAGCTGAGTCGTCGTATAGACTTCTACGGATTTAGCGAACTCGTCAAGATAATCTCCAAAACTCCTCCAATAGTGTTCAACCCAATTTCTATGACAATCCTCCGGGTCTGGGACATCTATCAACCGCCAACCCTTATACCTCGAAGCCTCTTCAGGGTTTTTAAAAGCCTTAAGCTGAGCCTCCTTACCCTTCCAATTATCTTGAGTATATAAGACCAGAAGATGGCGAACCCTTCTACCACGCTCTTCAAGCACCCTTCTAACAGCATCTATGAGAACTATCTCCCCCCTCAAGCGGCCTACGTGCTGCAACCCTGAAACAGATAAACCACCGTTGCATATGATTTCCCCATCAAGACCCCAGTATTGTTCAATATCATTGGCCACTTTATCTATCCAGTGGATGGGGTAAGACGACAATCTTCAACCCTCCTTAACCACGAGCAAACCTATGATGGATAATGCCGTAAAAATTGAAGCTATACACGATAGAATAGTCATTAGGATATCCCCAGGGATGGTGGAAATCCAGAAGAACACAACTAAATAGAACACGGAAACGGCTAAAGTCAAACGCTTAAACAATCTATTAAACCTCCCCGTAAATGTAGATAAGATAGACGATAAAAGGCCAACAGCACCTAAAATAAGTACGTGAGGCGTTATACTTGGATAGATGCCTAAAGCTAACATAATGAGACTCAAACATGAGACTATCATGCACAATCTCCTATATAGCCTACTCATTGTAGCAAACTAAGCTCTAGCCACGTATAAAATATAAAGATTACCCCCCACAACCCTCTATGTAAAGCCGAAAACATTCCCCTAAATCTACGTAAACCCATCCACTTCAATTCCTGCACCAGACGGCCTCATAAACGTTCTATTAGACATAAAAAATTCTACCAGATCTAGACGTATGTAAGCTAGCGTAGAAGATTCTCCATTACTATCAGCAAAGACTTCAACCTATTATCTCTAACGGCAATACTTTGATGCTTCTCCCCGAAAACTTCTAAACTCAAAAGCCCATTATAGCCGATGCTCTTAAAACCATCAATGACGCTTTTCCAATCTATACTACCCCTCAACGGGGAAAGATGCTGATCACCAGACCCATCATTATCATGTATGTGCACAGCGCGTAGAAGCCCACCGCACTCAATCACGGCTTTAGCTACATCCAACCCCTGATAGTTCGCATGCCCAGTATCGAAGCAAATACCTACAACATCCGGATCTGTAGCTTCACATATTCTCCTAATCTCGTCGATTGTAGAGCCGTAGCTAGCCGGGTACTTTAAAAAACGAACACCCTTAAGCTTCTCAGGTTTAAAATCGAAGATATTTTCAATAGCCAATTTCACAGACCTATCCTCTGCAAATTTAGCAATACGTTTAAAACTCTCAATGTTAAGCTTCTCCAACATCTTCAATTCATCCAACGTTTTCGCTGGCATTGAACCCGGATGCTCAATAAATACTGGCACATTAAGCCTATAGCAGTATTCAATCCATCTACAGGTTCTCTCCACACACAACCTCCTAATCGTCTCATCCCTACAAACTATGCTATACGTTTCAGTCCACTCTAAACTTGGACCGTGCATCTGAAGGGCTACAACACCCAAGCTTGCAGCGGCTTCCACAATATTCTTAAAGGCGTATTCAAAGCCTTCTCTTTCAACAGCTAGAATGTGTTCAAAGCTATACTCTACGTATTTAAAACCGTGAGAACTCAACCTAGATAAAGCCGTCACCAAATCCAAATCTCCATAGAAGTCCGTCCAAATACCATACTTCATACAACCACCTATGAAGCTGGTACTCGTAGACTGAAAATATAACCTTTTAGCCCACATAAATATGAACACTTTAAGCTCCACAATTAAACCTACAGCTTATGAGCCGGCAGCTCAATCAAAAATATGTGGGATCAATTATGAGCTACGAAGAACTCTACACTTCTAAAACATTGAGGTTTCTAGAAGCTGGAGATTCACACGAGCCTAAGTATGCAATTCTAGGCGTACCATACGATGGAACCTCCACCTTTAGACCCGGCTCAAGATTCGCACCCAACGTCATCAGAGAAGCTTCAGTAAACATTGAAACTTACAGCCTAAGGGCTGGACTAGACGCTTCAAAACTCGCGATTAAAGACGTAGGAAACCTCAATGTAGCTCAAGACGTATGTGAAACGCTTAGAAGACTCAGCGTTGTGTTAGAAGAGCAACTGTCTAAAGGCTTGAAAACGGTAATATTCGGAGGAGAACATACGTTAACTCTAGGAGCTGTAGAAGCCGTAAGCAAGCGTGGAGAGTTTGCCGTAATTTGCTTCGACGCACATATGGATCTTAGAGACGAGTATTTAGGTTCTAAGATAAACCACGCAACAGTTATGCGTAGAATATCTGAAAAACTTGGAGTGGGCAGAATCATTGAGATAGGTGTTAGGGCGTTTTCAGAAGAAGAGGTAAACTACGCCAAGAAATCTGGGCTTAAATTCCTAACGAGTTTAGATGTTGCCAGAAGATTCGACCGTGTTTTGGAGGAAGTTGAGAAATGGTCTAGAAATGCCGGAAGAGTCTACGTAACCATAGACTTAGATGTTTTAGACCCATCTCAAGCACCTGGGGTTGCAAATCCAGAACCTGAAGGATTAACAATGACTCAACTGCTCGACATCATATGGGCGATCTGCAATACTGAAATCGTCGCAGCTGATATAGTTGAACTTACACCACCCTACGATGATGGAATAACCGCCATTCAAGCGGCTAAAATCGCCGCTGAAATCCTATGTTTTATTGAAGCTAAAAACCTATAATCTTGAAGGCCTTTAAAAGCATCCTCCCCTCTTCCGTCAATCTGTAGAGACGCCTACCATTTACAGTAAAACTTTCAACGTAACCTCTCTTCTCTAAATCTTGAAGATGCTGATAAACGGCTTGAGGGCTGATAATACCCCCTAAGGACTTCCAAATAGAGTATCCATGCCTTTCACCCTCTGAAAGCGAGTGGAGTATGCGGAACTTCATGCTTGTTTCAAAGCCCAGCTCAAGCATACGCCTCCTATAACCCATGGACTCAAATACGCTCGGTGCTTTCAAACCACTCCCGGTGAGAATACACACTATCGTTTCATCCGGGCTTAACAACGCCTCTTCTTTTGAAAGCCTTATAAGGGCTGCGACAGTCGATGAACTCGACGGCTCGGCGAATAAACCTTCAAATCTAGCCAGCATCTTCTCAGCTCTAAATATCTCATCGTCTCTAACTGAAATGGCCGCACCACTCTTCCTCAAAATCTCAAGGACTTTAGCACCATACGCCGGTTTTCTAACCAATATCGCAGTAGCTCTAGTTTCAGGGCTAATCGGCTCCACGAGATCGGAATTCTTCTCAAACGCTTCAACTATGGGAGCACAGCCTTCAGACTGAACGGCTAAAAACCTTGGAATTCTACTAGTAAAACCCAGCTTCTTAAGCTCTGCAAACCCCTTCCAAATGGAGAAGAGGCAGCTTCCACTTCCAACTGGAACCACTACCGTATCCGGCACATCCCCCAACTGCTCCCAAATCTCGTAACCGATCGTCTTTTGAGCTTCTATACTCAAAGGATTTAACTCCGGAGTTGCTTGGTAAACATTCTGCTCCTCGGCAAGCTTAGCCACCCTATCTATCGCTTCATCGAGATAAGTACCGTACTCGCTAAGCTCAGGCCCGTAGATTAAAAGCTGAAGTATTTTACCTTCATCGACGTTTTTAGGCACGATGACTTTACAGTTTAAACGGGCTTTAGCAACGTAGGCGGCTATACTGACGCCCATATTACCATCCGAGGCCACGGCAATGGTCTTAAAGCCAGTCTTATAAGCCCACGTAGTCATGAGGGAGGCAGCTCTATCTCTAAAAGAACCTGTTGGATTCCTCGACTCATCTTTAAAATAAAGCTTCCTAAACTTTAAAACACTTCCAAGGTTTTCCGCTCTTATGAGAGGCGTATACCCCTCCGCCAGGGAAATCGGACTCCAATTGCTAGGTATTGGAAGAATAGGCTTATACCGCCACATAGAATTGACATTATCGAAGCGGATTTCCTCAACATTTAAGCCATCGCTGAGGACGAATTCAAGCATTGACCCACACTTTGAACAACCAATCCAAGGTTTAATCGGAAGATAAGCCTCTCCACACCTTCCACATACAAGCTCCATTCGCATGTTAAAATAGGCTAAGATTCACCACCCCCCATCCTCTCTACGATCTTCCCACGGATAATCTCCATTAGAAGCTGCGGGTCCACTCTACCCCTAAGCTTATTCATTAAGAAGCCCATTATAGAGTTTACAGCTTTAACACCCATTTTACTCACAATATCAGATTTAGCCGTTAAAGCCTCATCGACTATTTTCTCAAGCTCTTCCCTAGATAATAGCCGTATGTTTAAAGCCTTTAATGCATCTTCAACCCCCATGTTAACGTTTAAGCAAAGCCACTTTAAAACATCAGGTATACTCTCCTTAACCATAAATCCCCTATCAACATACCTAAAAACGTCGATTAGAATAGAATCCGATAAAACACCTACGTCAACACCCCCCCTCTCAAGACTCTTAAGGGTTTCAGTTAAAGTCGCCGCTACAAACTTAGCTGGAACCTTTACTTCAGACACTATCAGCTTGAAAGTGTTTAAGTATTCAGAGTCCATAAGCTGCTCAGCCAGTTTTCTATTCAACCCGTATAACTCCATGAGGTTATTGAGCGTTACACTTGGATGCTCTGGAAGATTACGCTTAACCTTCAAAAGCAAATCCTCAGTTATCCTTAGAGGAGGAATATCGGTTTCAGGATACATCCTAGCAGCTCCAGGTCTAGGTCTCATATACCTAGTCGTACCGTCGGGATTCGGTCCTCTAGTTTCATCTGGAACCCCTTTCAAAGCCTCTAAAGCTCTTTCTAAAACAGCCTTTAAAGCCGCTTCAGCTTTAGAACACTCATCGGCCACGAACACTACAGCATCCAATTCGCCCGCTTCAGCTGAACTTTTAATCTTAGCAACCTCTTCAGCGGTTATACCGTAAGCTGGAAGCTCATCTGTATGAAAGATTCCCCCTACACCACCCCAAAAACTAGCTCTAGTTGCAAATTCACCCCCAAACCTTAAACCCGGCTCAAGCTCACGCGATAGGAGACCCCCAAATCCCTTAAGTTTAACACCTAAAACCCTCCCTCCAGATTTAACGGCGTTACGTATGATTCGGCTCGAAGTATCTACAAATATCTCCGTAAGGTCTCTAATAGGCTCATTTATAATATCGGCTGGCTTACAGCCCCTAGCGTTAAGCTCATCTCGAATCGCCAGGAGGTTTTTCTGCCGCATAATCTCATATTCAACTACTTTCTCAATAAGGTCGAGCTTTTGAACCCCCTTAACCTCTATCAGACCTCCCCCTTCAACAGATATGTTTACGTCTTGCCTTATAGAGCCTAAACCTCTTCTAACACGGCCTGTGGCTCTGAGTACACGACCTATGGAGAAGGCGACCGTTAAAGCCTCTTTGGGAGATTCTATAACAGGGGCTGTTGCAACCTCTATAAGGGGTATTCCAAGCCTATCAAGCCTATAGTAAACAGCCTCCCCCTCCTGCTTAACAAGCCTAGCAGCGTCTTCTTCAACGCATATCGTCTGTATAGGAATACGCTTACCCTCAACATCTATGTAACCTCCAGTCGCTATTAAAGCCGTCCTCTGAAAACCAGCGGTGTTTGAGCCATCTATTACAATTTTACGCATAACATGCACTTCATCAACAGGAGAAGCATTAAGCATCATAGCAACAGTTAAAGCTATTTCAACAGCCTCTTCATTAAGGGGATGAGGAGGCTCCTCATCCATCTCCACAAGACATGAAGACGCATCGTCGACCTCATACACAATATACCTTCCCTTTTTAAATTCAAAAAGAGCCGCCGGATCCACTTCACCAAGCTCACTTTGAGTCGGCCTAAGCCTACGTATGAACTTATACTCAGGCTCTACGGCGGCTAGAGAAGATTGACAGCAACAGAAAAGCTTGTACTTTGTAGCCAATTGCTGATGAAGCTCTAAACCAACCTTCACCTTCAAGCCGACCACCTGTAAGAAGTCCTTTGGGAAAACTCACCCGAGATGTTTGTAAGCATGAGCTTCTTAACTTCTTCAATATTATCCGTTTGAGCTAAAACCCACATAAGCTTAACCACCGCCGTCTCAGCCAGCATATCTTCAAGCGGTGTAACACCAGCCTTCTGCAAATCCCTACCAGTATAGTAGATATTCATGTTTACACGCCCCCATATACACTGCGAAGTCATCCCCACAAAAACACCCATATCCCGAGCCCGTTCAATGGCTTTAATGCAAATCGAGCCGACATGACCTAAACCAGTACCTTCAAGTATAATCCCACGATAACCCATATCCAGAAGCCTCTCAATAACCTCTGGGTTGAAGCCCGGATAGTACTTTATGAGAGCAACCTTCTCTTCAAACAGCGGCTTAATCTTAAAACCGTTTAAAGAACCTCTAGGTTTAAAAGAGCTTGAAATTTGATGATAAGTTTTATTCTTAACAACACCCAAAGGGTCCGTGTTAATGGATTTAAACGCATCCCTACGGCTTGTATGACACTTTCTAACACGCGTACCCCTATGAATTAGAATTTCATCGTCTGAGAGGTTTTTATGCATGGCTACAGCAACCTCTCCAAATGGTGCGTGAACGGCGGCGACTACAGCACCTATCAAATTTAAAGCAGCATCACTACTAGGCCTATCGGAAGACCTTTGAGCCCCCACAAGTATCACGGGGGCTGGAAGACCCTGCAGTGCGAAGCTTAAAGCCGCCGCCGTATAGCCCATCGTATCCGTACCGTGGGCAACCACAACCCCTTGAATACTATTTTCAAATTGGGAAGCCACCTCCTCAGCTATTTTAGTCCAATGTTTAGGAGTCATATCTTCACTGAATACGTTAAATAAAACCTTAGTATCTATATTCGCTATTTCCCCAAGCTCCGGAACCATACTGTAAAGGTCATCTGCAGTGAAAGTCGGTGTAACGGCTCCAGTACGGTAGTCTATTCTACTGGCTATCGTTCCCCCAGTACCTATTATTGAAACCCTTGGAAGACTTGAAACAGCTTTAGGTGCAAGTTGAACCTTATACGTGAATTTACCCCCTTCAGCCAACTTCTCCACAACATCCGTATCTTTTATCTTCAATCCAATATTATACCCGTTTCTAAGCTTCAAAACCACGCACTCCGGATCCCCATATTCAAACCTAGGAACCAATATCCCCTCGTAAACCGCACCATCAGCCCTCTTAACCCTTATAACATCCCCCACTTCAGCACCTATACTCCTTAAAACCTTTAATGCCAAGCCTCTATACCCTTCTAAACCATGCGGCGATGGATTATCCGGCGCAGACTCCCCTCGCATCGATCTCCTGTTTTATCTTAAATCCATATGGCAATAATAAGTTTTCGTTTAAAACTTAAAATTCCATAGATAGAGGGCTTAGAACACCGCATCTTCATGCTATGGATGAAAGATTTTCCCTAGAATAAGGGATAGACTCGAATTTTAAACCCATAGTTTAAACAGATGGACGTTTCTTTTGAAAATTGCATTTACATAGAGGATAGCTGGAGCGTTTAATTTTCTAGTTTTAAGATAGACAGCTTTATTTCTGTTAAATTCTTAATTATGTTAGAATAGGAATGGGTTTAAAAGACGCTTTAGAAGAATTGGAGTTTGACTTTCTCAACAAGGATGTAAAGGTTAAGATTTTAAAAAGCCTAGAAGACGTTATAGTCTTAGGAGAAGCCATAAAACCCTACGAGCCTGATTCTGAAGTCAAACTGAAACGTTGGATAGCCCTCAAGCTTGTTGAGAATGGAGCCGCAGTATTCAAACCGGGTGAAGAATTGACGGAGGAAGAACTCATCAATGCGCATTGGAGGGAGGGGCTTCAACCCAGTACGCGTCTAAGCGAACTTCAGGGAGACTTCTACCAGAAGCTTAGACTACACCTCAGAAAAGTCAAATATGAAGCTGAATCACGCGGCAACATCCAACTCTTAGAAAAGTCTAAAAGACTCGCAAGAGATATCGTAGACAGTAGAACTAGGAAGATTGTCAATATGGCCATTAGTTTAAGCGTTCCACAGGAGCTTCTTCAACTTTTAACCGCTGAAGAGAAGGCCTTATATGATGAAATTAAACGGATCGTAGAACTCTGGCGCAGCTACATCCTAGAGCCCTTAAAGGAGGTGAGCACCACTGGAGGTTAGCGTTGAAGAGAGGTTTCAAGAAGTACTTTCAAGCGAGAAGTACAGGGTTAGGCTTAGCCAAATGTCCATTTCCGGTAGCAGATCGTTAGCCGTAGACTTCATAGACATAATAGCATACGATCCCGAGCTTGCGAAGAAACTCGTTACGAACCCTGACGATTACCTACCGGCTTTAGAGAGAGCGGCTTTAGAACAATTAAAGAGGGAAGACCCTCACTATGCAGAGGAAATAGAAGGAGTTAGAGTTAGACTTCAAAAACTACCAGAAGACCTTACAGTTTCTCTTAGAAGACTTGGAGCGAAAAACATAAACAAACTCGTTAGAGTTGAAGGTATAGTTGTTAGAGCTAGCCCCGTAAGACCCGTCGTTGTGAAAGCGGCCTTCAAATGTAAAAGCTGCGAACACGTACAATATGTACTTCAAACAGGCATGGCTATGAAAACGCCCAGCATCTGCGAATCTTGCAAGAGAAAAGGGCCGTTTGAATTTCTCCAATCAGAGTCAACATTCATAGACTATCAAGAACTGAGAATCCAAGAGAAGCCTGAAGAGCTACCGCCTGGGCAACTACCAAGGTGGATAGATATACGAGTATACGAGGAGCTCGTAGACACAGCTAGACCAGGCGACACAGTCATCATAACGGGGGTCGTTAGAGCGGTTCAGGACGTTCTCCCAACGGTTGGAAGAACTAGAGTTTTCAATATAACACTTGAGGTTAATAACATCGAAATCTACGGTAAAGACCCTGAAACCGTTGAAATATCTCCTGAAGAAGAGAGGCTTATACTTGAGCTTGCAAAGCAGAAGGACATACATGAGAAGATTAAACAATCTATAGCCCCGTCCATTTACGGCTATGACGAAATCAAAGAAGCCATAATGTACCTTCTATTCGGAGGCGTTACGAAGATTTCACAAGACGGTATGAGGATTAGAGGAGATATAAACGTACTCTTAATAGGAGACCCCGGTACGGGTAAAAGCCAGATTCTACGATACGTACAGAGGATAAGCCCCAGAGGGCTCTACACACACGGTAGAGGGACAACGGCTGCAGGCTTAACAGCCGCCGTGCTCAAAGAAAGAAGCGGAGGAATGGTTTTAGAAGCGGGAGCACTCGTTTTAGCAGACCGAGGGGTCTGCGCCATAGATGAGATAGATAAGATGAGGAATGAGGACCGCGTGGCCATGCACGAAGCCATGGAGCAACAGTCAATATCCGTAGCGAAGGGAGGTATAGTGGCTACTTTAAATGCTAGAACGTCGATACTTGCGGCGGCAAACCCCGCTCTTGGACGTTACGACCCGAATAGAACAGTCGCTGAGAATATAAACCTACCCGTTACTCTCCTCTCAAGATTCGACCTCATATTCATTTTGAAAGATCAGCCCAATAGAGAATACGATAGCAAGCTGACAGAGCACATACTTAAACTTCATAGCGAAGAGGGAGGGGCCGCTAAAACACCCATAGATCCAAACCTCCTCAGAAAGTACATAAGCTACAGTAAACGTATTAAGCCTAGGATTACCCAAGAGGCTATGGAGGTTATAAGAGACTTCTACCTTAAAATGCGTAGCGCTAGTGAGTTTGCCGAATCCCCGGTAGCTATAACGGCTAGACAGCTTGAATCGATAATCAGACTTGCTGAAGCTAGAGCTAGAGTAGCATTAAGAGAAGAGGTTACAGCGGAGGATGCTAAGAGAGCAATTTTACTTATGAGTAAAAGCCTCGAGCAAGTTGGCATGGATATTTCAACTGGGAAGATAGACATAGATATAATCATGACGGGTAAACCTAAGAGTTTAAGAGATAAGCTTCAAGTAGTCATAGGGGTCATAGTAGCCCTATCCAAGCAGACAGGTATGGCTGAAGAAGAAGCCGTCTATAAAACCCTAGAAGAGGAGTACGGTATAAGCCGAAGCGAAGCGGCAAACCTTATACAGCAACTCCGTAAAGATGGGACAGTATACGCTCCAAAAGACGGCTTTCTGAAGAAGACTTAACATAGTTTAAGACCTCTATGAAAATAGAAGAGCTACCCGTACATGAATCCATCAAGAAGATTTTTCTAGAAGAGGGCATCTACGAGTTATACCCTCCACAGGAAGATGCCTTTAGGAAAACGAAGGTTTTAAACGGTGGAAACCTTTTAATGGCCAGCCCAACCGCTAGCGGTAAGACGCTTGTCGCAGAGGTATGCGCCCTCAAACACATCATCGAATTGAACGGTAAAGTCCTATATACAACACCCCTAAAAGCCTTGGCATCTGAAAAATACGAGAGGTTTAAACGATACGAGAAGCTTACAAAACCCAATGGGGATAAAATTCGAGTCGCCGTATCAACAGGGGATTACGATAGTAGCGACCCATGGCTCGGCAAATACGACCTCATAGTTACGACGTATGAGAAGTTTGACAGCCTTCTACGGCATGGAGCATCATGGGTGAGAGAACTCAGCCTCCTAGTTGTTGATGAAATCCACTATCTAGGGCAAGGTGATAGAGGACCGACTTTAGAGGTTGTTTTAACGAGGTTTAGAAGATTTAATAGTAAAGGTCAGATATTGGCGTTAAGTGCAACCGTTAGAAACGTTGAGGAGATAGCTGAATGGCTTAATGCAGAATACATAACAACAGACTGGAGGCCAGTGAAGTTAAGGGAGGGCGTATACGTTGACGGTAGGGTCATATTCAATGATGGAACGACCATGGAGATAGAGGAGCGCGGTAGTCCAATTGAAAGTATAACGTATGACACTATTAGAAGTGGCGGACAAATCCTAATATTCACAGATACCAGGAGAAATGCTGTTGCACTCGCTAAAAAACTTACAAAAACCGTTAAACCACTCTTAGATGAACGGGCTAAAAGAAGCTTGAAGAAGATAATCAACGAGATATTGAGCAATGAAGTTGTGACAAGCCTCGACGAGTCTTTAGCAAGCTTCATCGAATGCGGTGTAGCATTCCACCACGCTGGTTTAATCCACGATCGAAGAGCCGTAATTGAAGAAGCCTTTAGGAAAGGGTACATAAAAGCTTTAACAGCCACACCTACACTCGCAGCAGGCGTCAATCTACCAGCTAGACGGGTTGCTTTAACAAGCTATGAAAGATACGAGCCCGGATATGGAAGATATCCGATAAGCGTTATGGAGTATAAGCAAATGGTTGGAAGAGCCGGTAGACCCAACTACGACCCAATAGGTGAGTCTATACTAATAGCTAAGAATGAAGAAGAGGCGGATTTCATAATGGAACACTACATATACGCTAAACCGGAGCGCATATGGTCGAATTTAGGAGCCGAACCATACCTTAGATCTCACGTATTATCCGTTATCGCTACGGACGCCGCACACAGTGAGAGAAAAATCTTAGAATTCTTCTCTAAAACCCTCTACGTGCATCAGATGGGTATGGAGCCGATAGTCAAACCGATAGGTGAAGTTCTGAAAAACCTTGAAGAACATGGATTTATAAAAACCATAAGAAATAGGATTGAAGCCACTTCTCTAGGTAGGAGAGTGTCGGAGCTCTACATAGACCCTCTATCGGCCGCCATAATGGTTGATGGGTTTGAAAATAGGAAATCAGATGAAATAACGGACTTTGCACTTCTACACCTTATAACACATACCCCGGATGTTACGCCGAAACTTTACCCAAGACGGGGAGAAGATGAAAGTCTTACAGCGGTATTGGAGCTGCATAGAGATGAGCTTCTAATAGACGCTTCAGACATGTACATGGATGCCGTTGAATTTGAAGTATTACTGGGAGAAATTAAAACAGCCCTAGTCTTATACGATTGGATAAATGAGCAGCCTGAAAACGTACTACTTGAAAAATACGGCGTAGAGCCTGGCGACCTCTACAGAGTGGTTTCAACAGCAGAATGGCTTCTCTACGCAGCACAAGAGCTCTCAAAACTCATGACTCTTGAAAGACTATCTTCAAAGATACGCGTGTTAAGGGAGAGGGTTAAATTCGGTGTTAGAGAGGAACTCCTACCATTGGTATCTCTTGAAGGTATTGGAAGGGTTAGAGCTAGAGCTCTATACAATGCAGGGTATAGGACTCTAGATGACCTTAGGAGAGCTTCCATAGAAGAGCTTATGCGCGTCCCAACAATAGGGGGGAGAATTTCCAAGAAGATTAAAGAACAAGTTGGGGGGCTTGTGTCAGAGAAATCTCTGAAGGCTGCTGAAGAAGCGGGCTCTCAAAAGATGCTCACTGACTACTCTCAACGCTAGAAGCCTTAGCCTGTATTTTAACAAGGTTTGTAACGTATCCCGCCAATAGATTCCTTAGTTTCTTAGAAGAGACATTTAGAAGCTCTTCCACAAGCTTCTTATTGGCTTCATAATCAGTGGTAAATTTACCTCCGTATTTTTCTAAGAGCATTTTAGCCACTCTCTTTATATTAGCGTGTCTGACTTTGCCCATATAATGGGCAAAGTATAGATTAGAAGCCCCTAAAATATTTTTCTCCCCCCTTCTGAAAAGAAGAGCATATTAATCTTGGCTTTTTAGAGTTTAAAAGCCGAAAAAAGTTAAATAGTAACGTGTTATTTAAAAATCTGGGTGATCTAAACGACTGATTCCGATTTACAACTCGCTCCAATGCACCGTTTACTTAAGAAAGCTGGTGCTGAAAGGGTTAGTGAAACAGCGGCTGAAGAGCTTAGAAGAATATTGGAAGAAGTTGCATTGAGAATCGGTAGAGAAGCCTGCATTTTAGCTGGACATGCAGGGCGTAAAACTGTGAGAGCTGAAGACATCAGGCTGGCTACTAAGAGAGTAGTAATGGGATAGGAAGAGAGTATATAGACCCGCTTCCAAGAGTTCACAGCTAAAGAGAAACTCAGATACCTTCTATTAGAGAAAAGTTTTTGAGTTACTTTTTTCTATTTGAAAAAACGCTTAGAAAAACCGTCTTTTAAGAGGTGATGACCTTATGAGTAAGGTAACAACTATGCCAGTTTTGATTCTAAAAGAGGGAACGACTAGACAGAGGGGTAGAGAAGCGCAGAGACAAAATATAGCGGCGGCTAAAATAATAGCGGAAGTTGTCAAAGCGACTTTAGGACCTAGAGGTATGGATAAGATGCTCGTAGATACGATAGGAGATATAACGATAACAAACGACGGCGCTAAGATATTAGATGAAATAGATATTCAACACCCGGCTGGGAAGGTTTTAGTAAATGTAGCTAAGACTCAGGATAAGGAGGTTGGCGACGGTACAACGTCCGTAGTTGTTCTAGCTGGTGCACTGCTTAAAAAGGCTGAGGAGCTTATGGGTAAAAACATCCATCCAACTACTATAACAGCAGGCTATAAGAAGGCTTTAGAAAAAGCCATAGAGGTTTTAGATAAAGTAGCCGTTCCAATCAACATAGAGGATGAGGCTTTTCTCAGAGATGTAGCTTCAACGTCTATGCGGAGCAAATCCGTCAAGTTCTTCAGAGACTATTTGGCGGATTTAGCCGTTAAGGCTGTAAAAAGCATAGTTGAAGAGAGAGATGGAAAGCTCATAGCCGACATCGACAATATTCAAGTCATAAAGAAGCCTGGAAAAAGCATAAGCGAAACACAGCTTATAAAAGGTCTCATAATAGACAAAGAGGTCGTTCATCCGGGTATGCCTAAGAGGGTGAAAGACGCTAAAATAGCTCTATTAGCGTGCCCACTTGAAATAGAGAAGACTGAGATAAGCGCTGAGATTAGAATAAGAGACCCGGAGCAGATGAAGGCGTTTATGGAAGAAGAGACGAATATGCTTAGAGACATGGTTAAAAAGGTTAAGGATGCCGGGGCAAACGTCGTATTCTGCCAGAAGGGTATAGATGATACCGCTCAATTCTTCCTAGCAAAGGAGGGTATACTAGCCGTAAGAAGAGTTAAGAAGTCAGATATGGAGAAGCTTGAAAGAGCTACTGGAGCTAGAATAGTGACAAACCTTGAAGATATAAGGCCTGAAGATATCGGATACGCAGAACTTGTTGAAGAGAGGAAGATAGGTGAAGATAGAATGGTTTTCGTTGAAGGCTGCAAGAATCCAAGGAGCGTAGCGATCTTAATAAGAGGCGGGTTGGAGAGAGTCGTGGATGAAGCTGAGAGAAGCCTTCACGACGCACTATGCGTAGTAGCGGACGTTATTAAAGAGCCAAGGATAGTCTACGGCGGCGGCGCTATAGAGGCGGAGATAGCTAAAGAACTACGTAGATATGCTGCAAAAGTTGGCGGTAGGGAGCAGCTAGCTATAGAGGCATTCGCCGAGGCATTGGAAGTGATTCCGCAGACGCTTGCAGAAAATGGAGGACATGATCCGGTAGATGTACTCGTCGCTCTAAGAGCTGCTCACGATAAGCCCGATGGCCTAGTCTACGGAGTCAACGTTTTCACAGGTAAAATAGACGATATGGCGGCGTCTAGAGTTTTCGAGCCATACCTAGTTAAGAGACACTGCATAGCTTCAGCCGTTGAAGCGGCTATAACGATACTTAGGATAGACGATGTCGTTGTTGCAGCTAAACCTCCACCCTCTAAGAAGGAAGAGAAAGGCTACGGTGAGGAATACTAAAACTTCCAATCCAAAATTTTTATTACAATTCCTCACAGTTTACTATACAATTCGCAATATTTTTTACATATCATCAGCCACCTGTTATGTGAAAGCAACAGACCTTCTTACGATAAGCCATAGAGTAATACCGTATTCTTAATCGGCGTCTTCCCCCATAAAACTGGGATAAAATTTATTTATCCTCTATTATCCTTATGTCTTGAAGTATACCGTATTTCCCTCTAGTGCTCCGGTGGTGTAGCCAGGTCAAGCATAGGAGGCTCTCACCCTCCCGACGCGGGTTCAAATCCCGCCCGGAGCATTAAATCATTACAACTATTAAATTAGAAGGCTTTCCACATCCATCGACTCAGCCGTTTAGTTTTTTAATACGTCAAGCATAATCTACGGGTTTGAAATGTAAGAGGCAAGCAAAGTTAATATACGTATAAGGAAAAATTCAACAAGTCTTAATTGACAGAAAAAAGTGGAAGAGCTGAATCTTCCAAAAATATTTTAGCAATCGTCACCCTATCCCATGCTATGCAACACCTATTCGTAGGTTTATCGATACTATTCCCCATAATGATATCAGAGCTCAATTTAAGCTACTCTTCTTTTGGACTGGTCATAGGGATTTCATCCTTCATAGGAGGACTGCTACAGATAGTCTTCAGCATATCGAGTAGAGCTGTAGCGAGACACATCTTACTGGCGTTAGGCGATTTCCTAATATTTATAGGCGGACTTTTAACTGGCCTAGCTAGAGGTTTTATAGATTTCCTATTGGCTAGAAACATATTCTCAATAGGTGTTGCACCACAACATCCGATGGGGGCCGCCATACTATCTGAGGAATACGATGAGAAGACTCTTGGAAGATCCATAGGGCTTTTCTTCGGATTAGCTTACATAGGTAATATAGTTGGACCTATTGTAGCAACCCTGCTTTCAGCATACATAGGGTGGAGGGGGACCTTTCTAGCCCTTTCCCTTCCACCAGTTATTATAGGGTTCCTACTGTTATTGTTCTTGAAGGGTAGAAGGCCTAAACACGCCGTAGACGTTAAACCGTCTATAAAATCCGACACCATGTCGCTACTCCGTGAAAAGTCGATTATCCTCATACTAATAGCCTTAGCTATAAACTCTGGAGGAACAGATTTAACCATCATGACGACGTATATACCGATTTTCCTAGCAAACGGTGTAGGAGCAGATGCCTATGAAAGGGGAATCATATACACAATAGGGCTATTGGGAGGAGTAATAGGTCCAGTACTACTTGGGAAGTACTCGGCTAAAATAGGTTATTTGAAAGGAGCCGTTATATCAACATCAATCTCATCCATTTTAACCTATCTTTTAATCATTTATAGAACTTCAAACCTCATAATAGCTATTCACCTATTCTGCTTATTCTTCACAAGCTTCTCCATAGCCACACTCACCCAATCCTATCTACTAAGCGTCACCAAGGGATATGCAAAAGATCTAGCCGTCGGCGTCTACTTCACTACAAACTTCATATTCTCCTCAATATGGACGAGCACCATGGGGTTTCTACTAGATTATTTCGCCTCTTTCACGCCAGTGCTAGCGCTTATGGGGACGCTTGGATTGGCATCATCATGCATTTTAATAACGTCGAGAAGGTTCAGCGTTAAGAATGACTGATGTACATTTCTGTTCAATAAAGTTTAAAAGAAACCCATTAAGCTTCTTTTTCGTCTATGATGCGGGGATGTAAAGTTCTTCTAAACGAAGAAGATATACCCAAGGAGTGGTACAACATACTACCAGATTTACCTGAGCCATTGCCTCCACCCATAAATCCAGCGACCAGAGAACCCATTAAACCTGAAGAGCTTGAAGTGATATTTGCTAAGGAACTTATAAGGCAGGAGATGTCTCAAGACCGCTGGATACGGATACCTGAAGAAGTTAGAGACGTCTATAGGCTTTGGAGGCCGACACCACTATATAGGGCTTATCGACTTGAAAAACTGCTTAAAACACCAGCTAAAATTTACTTTAAATATGAGGGTGTAAGCCCCCCGGGAAGCCATAAACCGAACACGGCTGTAGCTCAAGCATACTATAATCTTAAGGAAGGCATTGAGAGGCTTACAACGGAGACTGGAGCTGGACAGTGGGGTTCAGCTCTAGCGTTTGCATGTATGACCTTCGGTATGAAGTCAACCGTGTACATGGTTAGAGTTAGCTACGACCAGAAGCCGTACAGGAGGGTTTTAATGGAAGTATGGGGCGCTGAAGTTTTACCGAGCCCAAGCACACGAACGGAATTTGGCAAGAAATTGCTTGAAAAAGACCCCGATAATCCAGGTAGTCTAGGTATAGCCATAAGCGAGGCTATAGAGGACGCTGTGAAAAACCCAAGGACTAAGTACACTCTTGGGAGCGTTTTAACGCACGTCCTAATACACCAAACGGTGATAGGTTTAGAAGCTAAGAAGCAGTTTGAACTTATCGACGATTATCCAGACGTTATAATAGGATGTATAGGCGGTGGAAGCAGCTTTTCAGGTCTAATGTGGCCATTCTACTACGATAAAGTTTCAGGAAAAGCTCCGAAAGATACAGAGTATATAGCGGTTGAACCCACGGCGTGCCCCTCTATAACCCAAGGATACTACACATATGATCACGGAGATGCAGCAAGACTTACACCTTTAATAAAAATGTACACTTTAGGCCATAGTTTCATACCTCCACCAATACATGCCGGAGGGCTGAGATATCACGGTAAAGCCCCCACACTATGCCTACTAGCTAAAAACGGTTTAGTGAAGACTAAAGCTTACGATCAAGTAAAAGTCTTCGAAGCGGCTACCATGTTTGCAAGATCCGAGGGGATCATACCAGCTCCTGAGCCAAGCCACGCCATTAAAGCAGTAGTGGATGAGGCATTGAAGTGTAAGGAAAAAGGTGAGGAGAAAACCATATTGTTCCTACTATGCGGCCATGGTCTTTTAGACTTAAAGGCCTTCGACGATTATCTAAGAGGAAAACTCAGCCCGTACTATTATCCGAGAGAGAAGGTTATAGAGGCTTTGAAGGAGCTAAAAACGCTATATCCATGGATTAACGGAGAACTAGATAAAGCGATCAGACAAAGCTAGACGGCTATTTCAGCCCAGCCTTCTCCAATTTTTCTAAAGTTTTTATAATCTTCACGGCAAGAATTCTAGCTATTTTCTTCTGCGTTTCTACAGTTGAACCACCTATGTGTGGTGTTAGTATTGTGTTTTCTGTTTTTCTTAGTGGGTGGTTTTTTGGTAGTGGTTCTTCTGTGTATACGTCTATTGCTGCTCCTGCTATCCATTTTTCTTTTAAGGCTTTTAT
>Ga0078972_1000228_pt1 | contig 121185 bp, 100 predicted proteins | sample YelNatPaOPGAMG01_FD_67568 | JGI IMG/M metagenome (GOLD analysis project Ga0078972, IMG submission 67568) | Hot spring thermophilic microbial communities from Obsidian Pool, Yellowstone National Park, USA - OP-RAMG-01 (SPADES assembly) (version 2) | ecosystem: Environmental > Aquatic > Thermal... | reverse complement strand
CTGGTTACTCGTCCTTCATCTGTTCGGCGTGATCTTCTGGGTCGGAAGCCTGCTTTTAATCTCGAGTCTGCTCGCGATGGTGTCGGACGAGGTCGGGATGGCCAAGGAGCGCTTCATCCTGATAGCGAGCCGGCTGTTCTTCAGCGGATGCAATATCGGCGGGACGATCGCGATTGTCTTTGGAATCCTGCTCATGATCGCGTTGCCAGGCGTGATCCACGAGCGATGGTTCGACGCGAAGCTCTTGCTGGTCTTCATGCTCCTGCTCGTGCATATCAGGTTGCATCGCAGGATCGTCGCGCTTGAGGAAAATCCCTCGGCCGTCACCCGAAGCGAGTTCCGCGTGATTCACGGGCTGATAAGCGCGCTGCTGCTGGGAATTCTCGCGCTCGCGGTGATGAAACCGATCTAGCTTGCGCGGCGTATTCGCCAACGGTCCTGAACAGGCTTGCGATAAAGCCCTCCGGCGTCCAGTTGGCCATTGCGATTTTTCCGCCGGGCCGGCATACGCGGATCATTTCGCTCGCGGCCCGCTCCTGATTCGGCGTGAACATGACGCCAAAGGTCGAAACGACGACATCGAAGCTGTCATCCGCGAACGGAAGAGCCTCCGCGTCGGCTTCCTGGAAGGTGACGGGCAAGCGCTCGGCTTCGGCACGTTCGCGACCGCGGTCGAGAAGGGCGCTGACGTAGTCCGTCGATACGACCTCGGCGAAGCGGCGTGGCGCGGCAAGCGTCGCATTGCCGTTGCCCGCGGCGACATCGAGGACGCGATGGTTGCTGCGGAGGTCGACCGCCTCGCACGCCGTCCCGGCATGCGCGCCGCTCCGGGCGCGCCGGCGTGCGAGCTAGAAACGATCCTTCAGCTCGCGGGCGCGGGCGAAAATAGCAACCGGGGTCGAGCCGAGCGAGGGGTCCTGCTTTTTGAGCGTCGCGATCAGCTCCGGGCTTGCGGTCCTCAAGAATGGATTGGTCAGCTTTTCCTCCCCGATCGTCGAAGGCACCGTCCATTTACCCTGCGCGCGAAGCGCACGGACCTGCTCGTACTTGGCCTTGAGAGCGCTGTTGTTGGGCTCTAGGGTGAGCGCGAAGCGCAGGTTCTTTTCCGTGTACTCGTGCCCGCAATAGATCCGCGTCTGGTCGGGCAGCGCCGCAAGCTTGCCGAGCGATTCGAGCATCGTGGCCGCGCCACCTTCGAACACCCGGCCGCATCCGCCAACGAACAGCGTATCGCCGGTGAAGACCGCACCCAGGCTCTCGAAGTAATAGGCCACGTGGCCGTTGGTGTGTGCTGGTATGCCTATCACGCGGGCCTCGAGCGAACCGATATGTATCCGGTCGCCATCGCCGACCGGATCGGTGAGAGCGGGAATCCGTCCTCCCTCGGCGCGCGCGCCATAAATGCGCAGATTCGGAACCATCCGGGCGAGGTCCTCGTTGCCGCCGCTATGGTCGGGATGCCAGTGGGTGGTGAGCACGGCCACCAATGACAGACCCAGGCGCTTCACCTCCGCAAGGACCTTGTCGGCCTCGGCGCAGTCCACCACCGCGCACAGGCGCGCGCCGTCGTCGGAAACCAGGTAGGCGAAATTGTCGGCAAGCTGCGCGACGATATGAACGCCCATCGCGAACCTCCCCGCAGATGCGTTGACTCCGGCGGCCTTAAGCCGCCTCAGAACCCGACGATACTGTAACCGACGTCCACGTACACGGTCTGCCCGGTGACGCCGCTTGCAAGATTGCTCAGCATCGCCACCGCCATCCTGCCAACCTCTTCGGTCTCCATCGCGCGCCTGAGCGGGGCGCGTTGTTCGACCTCGTGCGCCATCGTGTAGTAATCGCGAATCGCCGAGGACGAGAGCGTGCGCGCGGGGCCTGCGCTGAGCGCGTTGACCCGGATGTTGGACGGTCCGAGGTCCAGGGCGAGATACCGCACGCACGCCTCGAGCGCGGCCTTCGCCACTCCCATCACGTTGTAATTCGGCACCGCACGCACCGCGCCCAGGTAACTGAGCGTCACGATTGAACCGCCGCCGCGCGCCTTCATCAAGGGTTCGGCGGCCCGCGCGAGCGCGACCAGCGAATAGGCGCTGATTTCGAGCGAGCGCAAAAAACCCTGCCGGCTCACGGTAAGGAAGCGCTCGCGGAGATCCTCGCGCTCGGCGAACGCCACCGCGTGGACCATCATGTCGAGCCCGCCCCACATCTCCTTGAGCCGGCCGAAGACCGCTTCGATCTGATCGTCGCGGGTAACGTCGAGCTCGCCAACCACGGTCGCGCCGGCCTGCTCGGCGAGCGGACGCACCCGCTTCTCGAGTACCGCGCCCTGGTAGGTCAGCGCGACTTCCGCGCCCTGCGCCCTGAGTTCCCGGGTGATAGCCCAGGCGAGACTTTTTTCATTGGCGACGCCGATGACCAGCGCGCGCCTGCCGTCTGCAATTCCCATGGTTCTTCTTTTCTTTTACTTGGATGTTGCGCGTCGCGGTAGCGGAACGCGGCGTATTGCCCGCCCCGGCGCTCTCAGACCTCGACCTTCATGCCGTCGAAGGCCATCTCCATGTCGATATCGGAGCGGTGGCGAAGCACCTCGCTGCCGAGATGGGTGAGCAGCATGCGCCCGACCCGCAAGCGCGCGCGGTTGTCCCTGAGCTGAAGGTAATTGATATGAGTCTGCTTGTGCTTCGGTTCATAGTACGTGCATTCGCATATCATCAGGTCGGCGCCGTCGCTGAACCTGACCAGCTCCTCGTTCCAGCCCGTGTCTCCTGAGAACACGATCGTCCTGCCGCCGGTTTCGAGCTTGAGTGAAAGCGAGATGTCGGGGCTGGTATGAGGGCTGCGGATCGCGCTCAAGCGCGCGGCTTTCCCAAGCCGCGCCCGCTGTCCCGGCTTGAGCACCATGAACTTTATCCGCCGCCGCGCGGTCGCGACGTCGACACTCGGAAACATGGTGCGCATCAGGGTCCAGGTGCGCCGCTCGAGCTTCGGCGGCCCCGCGATAACCACCGTCTTTCGAAGCGGGCTCTCGTACATGTATTCGAGAAGAAGGAATGGCAGGCCGGCGAAATGATCGCCGTGCAGATGACTGATTATCACGTAGTCCAGCGCCGCCGGCAAAACCCCCGCCCTTTTAAGCGCGCCGAGAAGATTGGGGCCCGCCTCGAGCATGAAATGCTTTCCCCCGCTCTGGACCAGGTACCCCGCCTGCGCGCGCCCGCCGCTGGCGAACGCGTCGGCGCTGCCAAGTATGGTTACCGCGACCGGATGCGCGTCGGCACGACTGTTGGCGTTCATTCGGGAAGCCTCATGCTAGTATCGGCACGTAGGGTAGGCAAACAATCAAAAGTGACGCCATGAAACAGGTCAAAGTCGGAGTCGGTTTCGGATTATGGCGGCTCGGGATGCCGAGCGCCGAGACGATAGCGCGCGTGGCCGAGCGTGCCGAGCATTGGGGAATCGATTCGTTCTGGCTCTCCGATCATCTGCTCGCGCCGTCCCCCGAACTGGACGTGGTCGCGACGCTCGGGCTCCTCGCCTCGCGCACCTCGCGCATGAAGCTCGGCCCGAGCGTGCTTCTGCTCAATTTGCGCAATCCGCTTCTCGCCGCCAGGGCCTTCGCCTCACTCGACTACCTGTCGGGCGGAAGGATGGTGATGGCGGTCGGAACCGGGGCCAACCTGGCGGATTACGCTGCGTGCGGAATTCCGGCCGAAGGGCGCGGCCGTCGCCTCGAGGAGGGAATCGAGGTCCTGCGCACCGTCTGGCGGGAGAAGAACGCGAGCTTTCACGGCAAATTCTTCAACTTCGACAACGTCACGCTCGAGCCCCGTCCCGCGCCGAGGCCCAACAACGATTTCGGCACGATGGACATCTGGATCGGAGGACGCTCGGAGGCCGCGCTCCGGCGCACTGCCCGGATGGGCGACGGCTTTTTCGCTTCGTTCCAGACGCCCGAGGAGTTCGCGCGCAGCATCAGCCGGATAAGAACCTATGCGGCCGAGTTCGGACGCGCCAACGGCCGTATCGAATCGGGGCTGATCCTGCTCTGCCGAATCGCGGGTTCGCGCCAGAGCGCGCTTGGCGCGATCGAACCGATGCTCAAAGCGCTCGGAGGAGGCGCCGAACAATTCCTCGAACGCGGCGTATTCGGCTCGGCCGACGACGTCCTGAAACGGCTCTCCGAATATATCGCTCGCGGACTCGACAAGTTCGTGCTGTGGCCGGTGGCGACTCCCGAGGATTGGGCCTCGCAGGTGGAACTAGTTGGACGCGAGATAGCCTCGCACTTTATCCGGCCCTCGTAGCAAGCGGTGAATCGAAGCCGGCAACTGCTTTGCGCCACGATGCTAGCGCTGGCCACCGTGGTCAGCGGATGCTCGCCCGCACCGCCCGAGCCCTACTCAAAGCCAACCAGGTACGCGAGTCCCGAGCAGATCGAACTCGAATTCCGCGGCAAGACCTTCGTGCTGGGAGACAACACCGCCACCGCGATGGTGCGCGCGCCCGAGTGGCCCAAAGACCGATGGCTCAGGCTTCCGTTCTGGCTCGGCATCGACGTGCTCGTGCCCGGCGTGTTGCAGCCCAGGGAAGGTAATTATTACGTTATCAGCGAAGCCCGGCTCATCAAGCCGCTCGACCAGCCAGGCCAGTGGATAATCGCGGCCGGAAGCGCTCTTATAAAGAAGGAAGCGGTCTTCGTCACGACCAAAACGCATTACCTGAGCCGCGGCAAGATTCTGCCGACCATCGTCCAGTTCACCGGGATGCGCGCGTTTCGGTACGCGGGCAGGGAAGTCAAGCTGCCGGTTCTGACCGAGGTCTCGCTGCCGATGAAGTGGACGCTCGGTGGACCGGTGCCGCCCGGTTATGCGAGATACCGGGTGTCGGGTGAATTTCCGGAATGATTTCCCGCTGGAAACCGCTTGCCGCTGCCGCGCTGGCCGTCGGGATGGGCCTGACGGTGCTGGGATGCTCGCCGAAAACCGCGATGGATTTCGGCCCGGCGGGTGAAACAAACGCCCCGCCCAAGGACAAGCTCAGCCGCGAAATCCTGCGCGAATTCGACGGTCGCGAATTCATGCTCGGAAAAAACGACCGCGTCGCCGAGGTCTGGCTGCCCGGATGGGCCCCGGGGCGCAAAATTTTGCTTCCGTTCTGGCTCGGCGTGAACCCGCTGTTCCCGATGCTGCTTCGGCCCACGCTTGGCCACATCTACGTGATGAGCGAATCGGTCCTGGTGCGCCCGCTCGGCAACAATCGCTACCTGATTCGCGCCGGCTCGAAGATGTTCAAGGAAGATACCGTTTTCGAGGCCCGCCATACCCATTACACGGGAACCGGCAAGATGCTTCCGACGGTGGTGCGCTTCGTCGGCACCGCGGTGATAACCGTGCCGAAGGACGCGCCCGCATCCGGGACCGTCACCGAGAAGGTGCCGGTCCTTCGCGAAGTGTCGCTGCCGATGCATCTCGACTCGCCTCTGCCCGGCTACGCGAAGTTCGAACTCGAAAAACCCGCAGCCGCGCCCACGCATAACGCGAGTCAGGCAATTGCAGCGCCGCGCTAATGATTCGCCGGCGAGATGATCTAGCCCCGGGGGACGATTGTTGCGCGGGCCCGATTCCGAGTATCCGCCGCGCCGTCGAAGTTCCCAAGTCGTCGCGCCCGGCAGGTACGTATCCGCGCTACGCGGGCGTGTCGTCGGCCTCCTGGAGTGTGGCGGTCGGCAATATCTCCGGCGGGATGTCTTGCAGGAATCGCGACGGATGGCCCATCGTGTACCCGGCCGCGCGGTCGAACATGTAAATCGGATAGACGAAGTAAAGTTCGTCCTTGGCGCGGGTCGCGGCGACATAAATCAGCCGGCGCTCCTCTTCGAGTTCCTCGGGATCGACGCTTTGCGGACTGGGGAAGCGTCCTTCGGCGGCCCAGATGATGAAAACAACTTTCCATTCCAGGCCCTTGGCCGAATGAATCGTGCTCAGCGTGACGTAGCCCTCGTCGGGGTCTGTCGCGAGCACGCCGCCCAAGGAATCGCTCGGCGGTTCGAGCGCCATGTCGGAGAGCATGCTTTCGAGGCTTCGATAGCGCTGCGTGATGTTCTGAAAATGCTCGAGATCGCGTTCGCGGCGCGGATAATCGTCGGGATGAAGCTCGCGCATCATCGGCAGGTAATAGTTCACGGTCGCCGCGACGTCGTCCGCCGGCCGGCGCGACGCTGCGCGCATCGTCGAGACCAGCGTCGCGAGGCGGGAAAGCCCGTCGGCGGCCTCGCCACGCGCGATCGAGAGCGCGCTCGATGCAACGAGCGCCTTTTCCGGCTCGGGCGCGGCGATCAACGTCTCCACGATACGCTCGGCCGTGCGGCTCCCGACGCCCTTGACGAGGGTCAGCACGCGCAGCCATGAGACCGCGTCCGTGGGATTCGCCACCACCCGCAGATGGGCGAGCACGTCCTTGATATGGGCGGTTTCGATGAACTTGAAGCCGCCGCGCTTGATGAACGGGATGTCGCGGCGCTGAAGTTCGAGCTCCAGGTCGAAGGAATGGAAGCTCGAGCGGAACAGCACCGCGATCTCGTCAAGCTCGACCCCCTGCTCGCGCAGTTCGAGGATATGCTGGGCGACGAAGCGCGACTGGGTATGCTCGTCCGGGGCGCGGACCAATAACGGGCGAAACTCTCCCCTGCGGCACGCGCGCAGGATCTTGGTGTACTTCTCCGGGGCGCGCGCGATCACCTCGTTGGCAACGTCGAGAATTCCCTGCAAGGAGCGATAGTTCTCCTCCAGCTTGACGATCCGCGCGCCCGGGAACATCTGCGGGAAGTCCATGATGTTGCGGAAGTTCGCACCGCGGAACGCGTATATGGATTGCGCGTCGTCGCCAACCGCCATCACGTTGCGATGGGTGAACGCGAGCAGGCGCACGATCTCGGCCTGCACCAGGTTGGTGTCCTGGTACTCGTCGATCATTATGTAGCGGAAACTTTCCGAGATGCGCCGGCGAATCTCCTCATGCCCAGTTAGCATCTCGACAAAGCGATAGAGCAGGTCGTCGTAATCGAGCAGGCCGCGCTCGCGCTTGTAGGCTTCGTACTGGCGGTCGAGCGCGACAATTTCCCGCGCGTGCTCGACAAGATGCGGGAACTCGGCCTCGATTTCCTGTTCGACCGGGCGCCGCTTGTTGCGCGCCATGCTGATCGTTTCCGCAAGCGTGCTCTTTTTCGGAAAGCGCCGCTCGCGCGACGCCAGTCCCATCCGCGCCCGCAACAGGTTGAGGACGTCCTCCATGTCCGCTCGGTCAAGGATCGTGAAGTTGGGCTTGATGCCGGCCGCCTGCCCGTAATGACGCAGCATCAGGTTGGCAAACGAGTGAAAGGTGCCGCCCGCCACCGAGCGCGAGCGATCGCCGACCAACTGCTCGGCCCTGCGCAGCATCTCCTGCGCCGCGCGACGCGTGAACGTGAGCAGCAGGATCGCGCCCGGCGGCACTCCACTCTCAATTAGCCGCGCGACCCGGTAAATCAGGGTCCGCGTCTTGCCCGAACCGGCCCCCGCAATTACCAGCAGCGGACCGTCGCGATGGGTCACGGCCTGGAGCTGGGACGGGTTGAGAACCTCCGCATACCGGATCCTGAAGCTCGACTCATCGCCGGGCTCAGATTTTTCACGCAGCAGGATGACTTTGTCGGCCACTCTGCTGGCATTCTATCACGGCCGAGGCTCGTGGAGCGCTTCGCGATTGCGCTCGTGGGCAACAATCGGGACGAACCACGCGGGCGACGAACCATCGCGCGCCAGACGAGGGTTTTCGAGCCTGACGGGCTCGAGCCGTCGCGGTTTCCGCGATAAAAACAGGGTTTTAGTGGATGGTTACGTGCGCGTGAAGATTACGCTTCGGCGCTTCGTCGTACTTGTCATCCTCGCAAAAGTGGAGCTTAATTGAATAAGACGCTGTCAATGAAAGCGCTTTCTATCCGGGGACGCGGCTGCGCACAGACTGTAGTGCTAGCCGCGTGCCTAGTCGTGATCACCCTGGGATTCGTCAGACCCTCCCTTGGGAGGCGGGTCTTTTCCGGTAAGAGTCCCCTTGCTCGAACTGAGCGGATACGCGACTCGCGCGCCTCTCTGGATGTAACCGATGCGAACCCGGAGCAGCTCATTTGCGAAACCGCGCGCATCCCGGACCTTGCTCGAGAACTGGCGCTTTCCAAGCCGCTTTCCTTTTCTGCCGCGCCGCCTGCCCTCGCGTCATTCACTTCGGATCCACCTAAGGCGCCCGAGCGGCGCAAGCTCCCGTCCTCGCGCAAAAGCGACTCCGATCCGTTCGCGTAGCTTCGAATCAACAGTCAGGCCCGCGTGTTCCTGCTAGGGTTCGCGCAAATGTGTTTGGTTGTGCCTCCGGCCCTGCGTGGCGGAGGCGGTTCGAGGTAAGGCAAGTGCCAAGTTTTTCACTTCGCAATCCCCACGTGATAATCGTGGGCGCGCTTATCGTAGCCATCCTTGGCTTGACGGCATTGACACGAATGCCGGTCGACGTTTTTCCGAAACTGCACATCCCGGCAGTTATTGTCGCAACGTTCTATCCGGGGATGCCGCCGATGCAGATCGAGGCGGACATCACGACCCGCTTCGAGCGGTTCTTCACCCTCGGCAGCGGCATCAAGTTCATCCAGTCGCGCTCGGTTCCGGGCGTCAGCATCATCAAGGTCTTCTTCCACAAGAACGTGAACGTTTATGCGGCGGCGGCCTCGCTGTCGAGCCTGGCGATGGCCGACTTGCGGCATATGCCGCCCGGCACGCTGCCGCCGCTCGTGCTTCCAGCCGGAGCGTCGTCGCTGCCGGTCGTGCTGGTTACGGTGTCGGGCAAGGGTTATAACCAGACCACCTTGCGCGACCAGGCGCAGTACAACATCCGCAACTGGCTCGCGACGGTTTCCGGAACCTCGGTGCCGCCGCCCTTCGGCGGCAAGTATCGCCAGATAATGGCCTACGTGAAGCGCGACGCGCTCCAGGCCCGCGGGCTCAGCCTGATGGACGTGGTCCACGCGCTCAACCGGGCCAACCTCATCATCCCGGCGGGCGACGCGAAGATCGGCGACACCGACTACTTCATTTACACCAATGCGATGATCGAGCACCCGAAGAACATGAACAATGTTCCGGTGAAGATCGGCAAGAATGGCGAAGAGCCGGTCCTGGTGCGCGATATCGGTCACGCTGAGGATGCGGCCGAGATCCAACAGAACATCGTGCGAATCAACGGCCAGCGTTCGGTCTATATCCCGGTGCTCAAGCAGGGCGGTGCCAACACGATTTCGATCGTGGATGGGGTGCGGGCGCTGCTGCCGAAAATCCCGCTGCCCAAGGGAATGAAGCTGAAGGCGATCTTCAGCCAGGCCACCTACGTGCGCCAGGCTATCGACGCACTCGCGCACGAAGCGGTCTCAGGCTCGATCCTGGCCTCGCTGATGATCCTGATTTTCCTCGGGAGCTTTCGCTCCACCTTCGCGATCTTCCTGTCGATACCGCTGTCGATCCTGGCCGCGGCCTTCGCGTTGATGATGCACGGGTCGACTATCAACATCATGACGCTGGGCGGGTTCGCGCTCGCGATCGGCCGGCTGGTTGACGACTCGACGGTCGTACTGGAAAACATCAACCGCCATCTTGCCGAAGGAAAGCAGCCCCGGGAGGCGGCGCGCGAAGGCGCCGAGGAAGTCGCGCTCCCGGTGCTGGCATCGACCGTGACCACGGTCATCGTGTTCTTCCCGGTGATGTTCCTGTTCGGGGTCGCGAAGTACCTGTTCAGCGCGCTTGCGCTCGCCGTGGTGCTCGCGATGGCGGCGTCGTACGTGGTTGCGATGACGATCATCCCGCTTTACTGCGCGCACTTCCTCGACCCCAACGAGGCGCTGGCCGAGGAAACCGGCGCGCATCGCGCAGGCGTCTTCGGCGTTTTCATGCGCAGTTACGAGCGGTTCGCCGAGCGCTACGAGGGCTTTCTCAACAAGAGCCTCGACCACAAGTTCATCGTTATCACGGTCGCGGCGGGCCTGTTCGTGGTCAGCCTGATGGCTTTCCCAAGGCTCGGCACCGAACTGTTTCCGCGCACCGATTCGGGCGAATTCATAATCAACTACCACGGGCCGCTCGGGATGCGTATCGAGTTAACCGAGGCACTCACGGCCAGGCTCGAGAAGCTGGTCCACCAGGTGATTCCCAAGGACGAACTCTCGCAGGTCGTTTCAAATATCGGGCTTGCTCCGGGCTTTTCAGCGATCTTCTCGCCCAACGCATCGCCCGATTCGGGTTTCGTGATGGTAGCGCTGAAGGCCGATCACAAGGTTTCGACTTTCACCTACATAAAACGGCTCAAAGCGCTCATCGCGAAGAAGCTGCCCGAGTTGCACGTCTTTTTCAGCTCCGGAAGCATAATCGACTCGGTTCTGAACAACGGCCTTGCCGCGCCGATCGACATCCAGTTCACCGGCCCGTACTACGGCCCGCTGTTCCGCGCAGCGCGCGAAGCCCAGGAAGCGATATCTTCGCTGCCCCAGATATCCCAGACTTTCATCCCCGAGGAGGCCGATTATCCGACGCTCAATATCGAGGTCGATCGCGTCAAAGCCGCGCGCCTCGGGCTGACCGAGAAGGACGTCGTGGACAATGTAATCACGGCGCTCACGTCGAACGTGATGATTGCGCCGTCGATCTGGATCGACCCGAAGACCGGCAATGACTATTTTCTGACCGCCCAGTACTACGAGAAGAACATCAACTCGATCGAAACCCTCAAGAACATCCCGGTATTGAGCGGAAAGCCGGGAACCGACGACGCGCTGCTGCTGCGCAACGTCGCGAAAATCACCCGCGAGCGCCAGCCCGCCGAGGCCGACCACTACAACATCCAGCGCGTGGTCGATCTTTACATCAATCCGCGCACCAGTGACCTCGGCGGAACGCAGGCGGCGGTGCTGGCCACGCTCAGCAAGGTCAAGATGCCGCACGGAGTGAGTTACACGGCGCGCGGCTCGGTTGCGACTATGCAGAAATCGTTCTCCAGCTTCGGCTTCGGCCTGGTGTTGGCGGTGGTGCTGCTATATCTCGTCATGGTGGCGCAGTTCCGCTCGTTCCTCGACCCGTTCATCATCATGTTCGCGGTTCCGATGGGCCTTATCGGTGTCATCTGGACGCTCCTGCTCACCCACACGACGCTCAATATCGAATCCTTCATGGGCATCATCGTGATGGTCGGAATCGTGGTTTCGAACTCGATCCTGCTGGTCGATTTCGCCAACCAGAGGTATCGCGGCGGGCACGAACTGCGGCGGGCGGTGGTGGAATCCGCGCGGATCCGGATGCGTCCAATCCTGATGACCGCGCTCGCAACCGTCGTGGGATTGATGCCAATGGCGCTTAAGCTCGGCGCCGGTTCCGAGGCCTCCGCCCCGCTGGCCCGGGCTGCAATTGGGGGTCTCGCGGTATCGACCTTCCTGACCCTGCTGCTGGTGCCCTCGGTCTACGAACTATTCTACTCACGGCTCGGGAAGAACAACTGATGAAATCGAGGCTTGCGCTAATAGCTCTTGGACTCGCCCTAACTGTCGCATCCGGATGTACTCGCCGTGTCGACGCAGAAGTGCATAAGCGTCTCCCCACGGTCGCGGTAATCAAGCCGCAGCGTGGATTGGCGATCCGTTCGATCACGCTGCCCGGCGACCTTATCGGTTACTACCAATCGACCCTTTACGCGAAAGTCACTGGCTACCTTACACACATCCTGGTGGACAAGGGCGACTGGGTAAAAAAGGGTCAGCTCCTCGCCCAGATCGAGGTACCGGAACTGAGGCAACGTTTCGACAAGGCCAAGGCGAACCTCGCCATCCAGCGTATCACCTACGACCGACTGAAAAGCGTATGGATCAAGGACCCGCGGCTCGTGGCGCGCCAGGACGTTGATGTGGCGCGGGCCCGTTTCGAAGAAGCGCAGGCCCAGGTCGAGGAACTCAAAGCGCTGGTCAGCTATACCCAGATCGTCGCCCCGTTCACGGGCGTAATCACGGATCGCTTCGTCGATCCCGGCGCTCTGATCAAGGCCGGTGGCAGTCCGCCGCAGCTTGGCGGCTCGCCCGCCGCCGGCGCGCCGGCGGAAAACAGCTCGGCGAGCGGCACGCCGGTGCTCAGCGAGGCGATGATCAGCACGATGCGTATTTACGTCTATGTTCCCGAAGGCGTAGTCGGCTTGATACATCGCGGGATGCCCGCCATCCTAACCGTGCAGGGCCTCGGCAGCCGCAAGTACAAGGGCACCGTAACCCGGTTCGCTGATTCGCTCGACCTGTCCACGCGCACGATGCTGACCGAGATCGACATCAAGAACCCTCGGCACGACTTATACCCGGGCATGTACGCCAACGTCACGCTCGAACTCCAGCGCCATCCCAACGCGATCAAGGTCCCCGATTCCGCGGTGTCCAAAGGGCCGCAGGGCAGCTTCGTCTATGTGGTGGAAGGCGGGCGTCTCAGGCGGCTAAGGGTCACGACTGGAATCGACGACGGCCGACATGTCGAAATCACCTCCGGACTGCGAGGCAATGAAGACGTGGTCGCATTCGTCAATCCGGCCCTGGTGCCTGGTGAGCGCGTGGTGGCGTCTTTGCAGAATCCTTCGTTGTTTTCTTTCCGGGCCCTGGCCGACGCCAAATAGCTCTTGAACTGAAGAGGAATTTCAGTCGCCATGTTCATTCCCACCAAGCGTGGCCGCACCCTTGCGGCCGCCGCCGTTTTCCTATGCATCGCCGCGCTGGCCGGCCCCTGCGCACACGCGGCGGTTATCACGGTGCGAGCCGGTGAGCGACTGACGCTCGGGCAGGCTATTCATATCGCCCTGGTCAACCATCCGCGGGCTCTTTACGCACGCACCGAGGCCGCGTCGGTCGCGCAGCGTGTTGGCCAGGCGCGTTCGGCCCTGCTGCCGCAGTTGTTCGGCTCGGCCCAGTACCTCGGAACGACCGACAACGGCATCGGTGACACTTCATACCTCAACCCCGGATTCATCCCGCGAATCCCGGGCCGCGACCACGACGCTCCGCTGAACGCCGGACAAAGTTTCGGGCCGGGCAACAACTATGCGGCCGCCCTCGGTGCATACCAGTATCTGTTCGATTTCGGGCGCGCCTTCGGATTTCTCCATCAGCGCCAATACGAAAGCGCAGCCGCAACCGCGGCAGCCAGGCTGACTGATCTCGATCTGATCTACGAGGTCACTCGGCGCTACTTTGCGCTGCTCGCCGCCCATCAGAAGGTCCGCGTCTTCGAAAAAGCCCTCGCGGAGCGCCAGACGCAATTGCTCGCCGCGCGGGTCAAGGCCAGGGCGGGACTTGTTCCGGATATCGACGTGTATACGGCGCAGGCCGAAGTCGCACGGGCGCAGGTCCATCTGCTCGACGCGCGCAACCTGGTGGAGACGGCCAAGGCCGCACTGGACAACGCGATGGCGCTCGGGTTCAACGCGCCCGACTATCAGCTTGCCACGACCCTGACCACCAACCCGACCTCGGGAACTCTCGGCCAGTACGTGGCACAGGCGATGCACCTCAGGCCGGACCTCGCGATGCTCGAGGATCAGGCGCGCGCCGAAGGGGCCAAGATCGTCGAATATCGCAGCGACTTCTTCCCGAATGCCAGCGCGGTGGCGGGCTACAACACGCTCGGCACCGGCCTTCCTGCGGCGAACAACTACTACGCCGGCGTCGTCATCACCTGGCCCATCTTCAACGGCTTCCTGACCGAGCATCAGCTGGAGGAAGCCAAGTTGCGGCAGGACGCTCTGCGCTATTCGATCGAAGACCTGCGTCAACGCATCTTCCTGGAGGTCAAGCGCGCCTTCCTGAACTGGCAGACCGCCTATCAGCGCATCCGCCGCACCGAGCTCGCGCTGGCCGCCTCGCGCGCGCAGTTGGAACTCGCCCAGAAGCGATACGATACCGGCCTCGGCAATATCATCGAGCTGACCGACGCTGAGCGATGGTTCGTGCAGAATGACGCCGACTACGTCGACGCGCTTTTTTTCTATTCGGTCGATAAGGCGGCGCTGGATCGGGCTACCGGCGCGTTGTTGGAGGATCGTTGACCGGAACGGGACCAGTCGCGAGAGGCTTTCCCGCGTAGCCGAAGCTGCTCTTTAGCCCTGAAGGGCGCAGGCGAGGCAACCGGAACGCAATGCCGTTCAGCTTCCGGCGCTGGCCGCGTCGGGGAAGGTCCTTTGCCGCCGTCCAACAGGACGCCTTCGCGGACAAGACCGCTGGAAGCGCCCGGCCAGCCTCGCGCAGTCGCGCGGGCGACGCTCAGCTCCGGAATCCCGGCTTCAGGACCACTCTGGCGCCGATGTTCAGGATAAAAACCATCAGGATCAAAATCAGCGCGCCGCCCCATGCCTGCTCATGCCATGAGCGGTAGGGCGAGATGGCGTAGGTAAAGACCTGGAGCGACAACTCCGCCATCGGGTTGTTTGGGTTCAGTTCCCAGAACTGGCTCCCGAAGGCCGTAAACAGGAGCGGCGCCGTTTCGCCAGTGACGCGGGCCATCGCCAGCACGATTCCCGTTATGATCCCGGAGCGGGCCGACGGAAGGATGATGCGGGTTATAGCGGAATGACGGGGCACGCCCAGAGCGAGCGCCGCCTCGTAAACTTCGTGTGACACCCCTCTTATTGCGTTCTCGGTCGTCGTTATGATCACCGGCAGCATCAGAATTGCGAACGCAAAGGAGGCCGAAAAGCCCGAGAAGTGCCCGAGCGGAGCCACCAGCACGGTGTAGGCGAACAGACCGATCGCGATGCTCGGGATGCCGGATAAAACGTCCGAGAGAAACCGCACCGTCGAACCGAAGCTGCCGCGCCCGAAATACGTCAAATACACCCCGGTCAGCGAACCAATCGGAATAGCCATCAACGCCGCGATGCCCACGATGATGGCACTGCCGACGATACCGTTGGCCACGCCGCCGCCGGGCACGCCGACCGGGTGCGGCAATTGCGTGAGAAAGTCGATCGAGATCGCGCCTATACCCTCGCGAATCACGTAGCCCAGGATGAGCAGCAGGATTGCCGCCACTGCGCTGGCACAAAGTCCCGCGGTAAAAACCCCGACGGCGCCGCGTAACCGTCGTGAACGGAGGGAAATCGGCTTCATTGCGCTCCCGTAGTGGTGAAAACCTTCCACAGCAGGAGCCTCGCGGCCCCGTTTACGATCACGCTTATCACGAACAGGAGAAGGCCGAGTTCGATCAGCGCGCTCAGGTACACCTGGGTCGTCGCTTCAGTGAATTCGTTTGCGATCACGCTGGAGATGCTATAGCCGGGAGCAAACAGTGACACCGAGATTGCGGGGCGGTTGCCGATCACCATGGTAGTGGCAATCGTCTCACCGAGCGCCCTGCCCAACGCCAGCACACAGGCGCCGAAGACACCCCCGCGTGCGCCCGGCAGCACCGCCATACGAAAGCCTTGCCAGCGGGTTGCGCCGAGCGCCCACACGGCCTCGCGCTGGCTTTGAGGGACGGCAGCCATCGCGTCGCGCGAGATCGCGGTTACGGTTGGCACGATCATGATCGCCAGAATGACACCCGCGGTGAGCATTCCGACGCCATAGATCGTGCCGGAAAAAATCGGCAGAAATCCGAACCAGCGCTGGAGGAACGGCTCGATATGGACACGCATCAGGGGCGCCAGCACAAACAGCCCCCAGAGTCCATAAACGACGCTCGGTACCGCCGCCAAGAGCTCGATCAACATACCCAAGACCTGCGACAACCCGGGCGGGCAGAACTCGGCCAGAAACGCTCCACTCATCACGCCCGCGAATCCCGCCAACAGGATCGCGATCGCCGAACTGACCACCGTCCCGTAAACAAACGGCAGCGCGCCAAACTTGTTCGTGACCGGGTTCCATTCGCTGGTCCACAGGAACGAGAAACCGAACGTGGAAATCGACTCGCGGGAGTTCCACAGGAGCTCGACGAATAGGCCAAGCACGAGCACAAGGAACAATAGCGTTGAGCCGTGAACCAGCGCGTCAAACACCGTTCCGGCTGCGACCTTTGGCATCCGGACGGACTGTTCGAATGCGGGGTTTTCGACCATCCCCGCAAGCGTCACCTCGCCACCGATCTGCGATTTCCCTGAAAACCCGGAATCAGGGGAGGATTGATTGTCTCTGGAACTCTCCATGACCCTCGACTAAAGGTCCACTTTATCGCGCAGTTCGCAACAGCCCGTCCATTCCGCCAAGTCCACGGCCGCCGGTCGTTTAGACCTGCATCTGGTCGATGATGCTCAGCGCCCGATGCTGGACGTTTTGTGGAAGTGGCACGTAATCGACCGATTCTGCGACCTTCTGGCCGTCCGTCACCAGCCATCTAAGGACATCGCGTACCAGTTTCGCACGTCCCGGATTGGTTGGCTTCTTGTACACTATGACCCACGAATAGCCGCTGATCGGATAGGAGTCGGCGCCCGCGGCGTCAACGATTGAGAAGTCGGTGGCGCTCACATTGGGCTTGGTGGCCGCGGCGGCCGCGACGGTCTTTATCGAAGGGTACAGGAATTTGCCCGCTTTGTTCTGCACCTGTGCATAGGTCATTTGATTTTCGAGCACGTAGGCGAGCTCGATATATCCGATCGCGCCGGGCGTTTCGCGCACTTGCCCGGCGACTCCCTCGTTGCCTTTGCCGCCTATGCCGACAGGCCACTGCACGCTTTTGCCCGCACCCACCTTTTGCTTCCACTCCGCAGACACGTGGCTGAGAAAGTCGGTGAAAATATAGGTGGTCCCTGACCCATCAGAGCGATGAACCACGGTGATCGGCATGTTCGGCAACTTGACGCCCGGGTTGAGCTGCACGAGCTTGGGATCGTTCCACTTGGTCACCTTGCCCAGGTAGATGTCCGCGATCAACTGGCGGGTCAGCTTAAGTCCCTTGCCCACGCCCGGCAGGTTGTAACCCATCGCTTCGCCACCCAGGGTGACGGGGATCTGAAGTACCGCCCCGCCCGCACGCTTGAGTTCTTCCTCATTCATGGGAACGTCGGAAGCTCCGAAATCCACGGTCTTGGCGATAAATTGCTGGATGCCGCCGCCGCTCCCGATCGACTGGTAATTCACCGTCAGGTCGGCATGCTTCTGGCTGTATTCGTAAAAGGCCTTCGAAAAGAAAGGATAATCGAAGGTTGAACCCGCCCCCGTGAGTTGGGTGGCGGCCAAGGCAACGGACGCCGTGAGCGCCAGGATGCCCACGGCCAGAGATCCGCCGGTCTTGCGAAGAAACGACCAATTGAACATCAAAGATCCTCCTGATCCAGGCTTAGTTCGCATTCAGTTTGGCAGACGATCATGATCCGCGAATCGCTGAAACATTACAAAATCGTTAATTCTGCGGAGCGCGGCAAGTGCGGTCCTAGCCCTTTGCGGATTGCCCGCGACCACGGTCAGGAGGGCTGCTAGGCCAGAGAAGGTGCGCTTGCCCATCGTCGTCCTTTTCTTGGCTGCCGTTTCGTGTTTTGAAAGATTCGCTGCAGACGATTTGAGTTGTCGAACGGTACCAGGGAAAGGTTACGTGCACGTTAACCAGGTATTGCCGTGCTTTGAATTCCGGCTGCCGCGCACCAAAATGGGTGCCCGACCTGGCTTTTGGGTAGCCGGGCTTTGAAGAGGGCCGGTTCAGACGCGATACGGAGCTTCTTGTCCTTCGGCTTCGAATCATCGTGGGGCTTCACACATGGCAAAGGCGCTAAGCGGAACAAACGTCGTCGAATTCCATTCCAATCTCGGCGCGGCGTACGCAGCGATGCTGCTGGCCGAGCAGGGCGCCGAAACGATCAAGGTGGAACCGCGAGGCGGCGCGCCCGAGCGCGGCACGGCGCACTTTCACGCACTCAACCGCTCCAAGCGCGCGGTCTTTCTGGACGCTGACCCGGAGCGCGAGCGCGCAGAGATGGAAAGCCTGCTGCGATGGGCCGACGTGGTTGTGACGGGGCACACACCGGCGCGGCTTCGCGCCCTCAAGCTGGATTTCGATTCGCTTCAGGCGCTTAACCCGAACATCGTCACACTTAATATCTCGCCCTTCGGCGCCCGCGGACCCGAGGCCGACTTCGAAGCCAACGAGGATCTGGCGGCCGCACGAGCCGGTATCACGGGCAATCAATGGGCGCGCAGCGCCGCCCCGGTTGCCCTGGTATTCCCCGCCGCCAGTTACTCGGCCGGCGTGATGGGAGCGAGCGCGGCGGTCGCCGCATTAATCGCGCGCGAGCGGATCGGCTGCGGGCAGTCGCTCGATGTATCCCTTATCGCGGGCGCCCTCTCGCTCCAGACCGGCGGCGTCATCCGGCATGAACGGATGACCACGCTGTACCATGGGCCGCAGGACCCGCTCGGCCCGATCCCGTGCTATCGCTTGTTCGAGGCCGCCGACGGCAAATACCTGTTCGTAGCGTGCGGAAACACTACCTTCTGGGGCAAGTTCGCGCTCGCGCTCGAGCGGCCGGAGCTGGTCTCCGACCCGCGTTTCGAGAACGCTCCATGGGGAATCGCCGCCGAGAACTGGCAGCCGCTCAAGGATATCCTCGAGCCTATCATGCGCACCCGTGCGCGCGACGAATGGCTCCGCATCCTGCGCGAGAATGACGTCCCATGCGCTCCTGTGATGACGCGCCAGGAGTTCGTTGAGCATCCGCAGGTGGCAGCGCTCGCGATGAGGCGCGAGATCGACGACCCTGTGCTTGGCTGCACAGTGCAGCCAGGTATCCCAGTCGGGCTCGGCGAGACTCCGGGCCAGATCCTGGGACCGGCGCCCGCCGCGCCCGTCTCCGCAGATGCGGCTCGGCTCACAGCGACCGACGGCGCCGGTGCGTCGCGCAAATTCGCCGCAGCGTCGAAGCCCGACCGTGCCGGCCCGCTCGACGGCGTCACGGTGCTCGACTTCGCAAGCTACATCGCGGGTTCCTACGGCCCGATGATCCTCGCGCAGCTTGGCGCCAACGTGATCAAAATCGAAAGCCTCGAAGGCGATTCCTTTCGCCATTTCGGCTTCGGGTTTCTCGGATGGAACCAGGGCAAGCGCGGCCTTGCCCTGAACCTTCAGGCTCCCGAGGCGATTGATATCGTTCACGGCCTTGCCGAGAAGGCCGATATCGTGGTCGAGAATCTGCGTCCGGGCCGGATGAAGCGCTTCGGCCTCGACTACGAGTCGCTTGCAAGGCGAAACCCGCGCCTCATCTATATGTCGGTCACCGGCTTCGGAAATCGCGGTCCGGAGCATAATCAGCCCGGCTTCGATCCGTTGCTCCAGGCGCGCTCGGGGGTGATGGCTGCGCAGGGCGGTCATCACGGACATCCCGTCTACCTCACCTGCGCAATCTGCGATTACGGCGCGGCGATGCTTTCGGCGTTCGGATGCCTGCTGGCGCTTCGTGCGCGCAATCGGACCGGACGCGGCCAGTTCTGCGAAACCTCGTTACTGCAGGCCGCGATGGCGTTCCAAGCGGGAGAGTTCATCTTCTACAAGGGACGGCCAGATATGGAAAACGGCAACGCCGAGTATCGCGGGCGCTCTGCGCTGGTGCGCGCGTATCAATGCAAAGACGGCGAATGGCTGTTCCTTTGCGTCGAGAGCGGGCGTGAATGGGATTCGCTTCGCCGCGTCTTCGCGCCGCTGCCCCCACTCGCCTACGAGGCCGCCGCCTCCGAGCCCAACGACGGCGCGCTCGCCGAGGCGCTCTCGGCCACATTCGCGGCTATCGGGCGAGCCGAAGCGCTCTCACGGCTTGCCGGTGCGGGCGTGCGCGCAACCCAGGTGCATCACTTCAAGGACCTGTTCGACGATCCGCAGATCGTGGCCAACGATCTTATCGCGGAACTCAACCACTCCGAGTGGGGAAAAGTCTGGCAGACCGGGATGCTGATGAAGTTTTCCCAGACGCAGGGCCGAATCGAGCGCGCCGCGCCGCTTCACGGCGAACACACCGACGAGATCCTGCGCGACTACCTGGGCTTTGACGGCAAGCGGATCGCGGCGTTGCGCGCGCGTGGGATAATCAAATAGCAGCGTCGCGAAAGGCGCGCCTTAAGCGCGAAAAAAAAGCGCATCGCCGGCCCCGCCGCTGGAGCCGGCGATGCGAGTTTATTGCGTCCGGGCCGGTGTAACGAGCGGTTCTAACGTCCAAGCCGGCGCAGTGCGTCCATCGAGCAGAACTCGCCGAACAGTTTTGGATTGTCGACCGTACTCGGGTAGCCGCCGATGATCTGCTGCACGATCTGAAAGCGCGACATGCGCCCGTCCTGCAGATCGTGCGCATGCACGTGCGTCCAGCTCCAGAACTCCTCTGGAACACCTTCGATCCATTTCATGCCCGGCTTGCGCTTGTACCAATCGAAGCCGCCTTCCCACTGCTGCCACATCTTGCCCTGGCGATCGTAGGTGATCATCGTCAGCGGGCAGAGCGTCGCGGCATGATACCAGATGCGCTTTTTGCTGTAAGGCGCACGCGGGTAATGGACCGGCGACATCTCGACTATATAGGTCTCCGGCACCAGCTCCATCCGGGTCTGGTAATACTTCTTTCCGGTCTTGCCTCCGCATGTCGGGTGCAGCCAATTCGGGTTCTCGAGGTCCGAGCAATGATGGGCGCAGGTGAGCAACGGTCCCTTGCCCACCAGCTTGAAGTTGCCCCATGTCAGCAACGGGTCGCCCGCCATCCACGCCTCGGTGGCAAAGAAGGTGTTGCCCGGCAGCAGCGGCTCGAAACGCTGGTCGGTGGGAAAACTGCGAGTCCGCTTGAGCAGGGGCGTGTAACCGTAAAATTCGGGAAACAGGCGCTGATCATACGCCCACACCTGCAGGAACGACGTGCCGCGTTGATCTTCCGGTGCCGTGATGATGTCGCCTGTGATGCGCAGTTGATGCTCGTGCCCGGGCTGGTAGGGCTTGGGATCAAACACCGTGCGCCCCACGCACTGCCATTCGACGTACGACCATTGATACTCATACTGAATGTTGCCATCCGCATCCGTGTCGAACTCCATGCACGAATGCTGCTGGTCGTCGTGCTTACCCCATGACAGCGTGTTGGCCATCATAACTTCCTGGGCGGTCTTCGGCTCGGGAAACGGATTCCCCCCGATCCACGGCTTGCCGTCCAGCGTGTAAACGTTGCCATCGGGGAAGATCTTGTGCTTGCCCTTGTTCCTTAGCGTCGCCGCAAGGAACGGGGGAGGCGTCATGTAGTTGATGTTGGTTTCGGTCGGCGCGAGCTTGCAGACGCGTCCGTCGTGCTTGATCTGGAAATAGGCGGCAGGATCGAGAATGTCCTTCACTATATCCACGTTGCCCGCGTTGAGTTCCCCGCCGATCTTGAGCCTGCCCTTGGTGTACTCCTCGATCGACAGCAACTCGGGCGGGTATGCGGCATCGACGGTTCCCGTGTTGCCAATCGCTTCCCACAGCGGCGCGAGCACACCCGCGGCGAAAATCCCCTTGGCCGTTTGCTCCAGAAAATGACGCCGTGTCCATCCGTCCGTGTACTTAAGTAGTCTCATAAAGCCTCCGTGCTCCACGTGAGATGGCCTGTTCGGCCTTCCGATCCCACGGTTCTTCACTCCCTTCGGGAATGAGCCAATCACGGAACTCAGATAAGCGCGCGACCCGTTGAAAATTAGAAACATTGCTCTGGGAGATGTGCCGTACTTATCTGCTAATTCAGCGTGAGTCGAAAATCAAGAAAGAAAATTTCATTCGCTGTACCGGAGCGTCAGACCGGCTGCTCAAGCCCCAGGCGGCCTCGGCCCACCGCTTCCAAAGCCTCCGCCCACGGCTCGCTACCCGCCGCGGCGCACGGGGGCTTCGCCTTTGCGGCGCAAAGTTGTATCAAGGCATTGCTGCGAGCGTTCCGGGGAGGTGTCTCTTATGGCCCAGATGACGGGCGAGACCATACGGCGCCTTGCGCGCGAAAATTTCGATTACGAGATCGGCCCGGAGGTCGCCGAGGCGATGGCCGCCAGCATCGGTGCGCTGCTTGCCATGACCGACCGGTTACCGGCGCTCGGCCTGGACGGAATTGAGCCTCCCTTCGGCTACTCGAACCTGGTCCGTGAAGCCGAGGCGTTGGCCGGCAAGGCAAAGTGATTCTTTGCCGGCTCTGCTCAACACTGCAACAGGAGGTGAAGGCCCGATGGCTTGCGCTGACGCGCTCGATTTCGACGTCGCGACTCTCGGCGAAAAGCTTCGCACGAGGCAGGTCTCGCCGGTCGAGGTGACCGAAGCTTACCTCGCTCGTATCGCCGCGACCGACGAGAAACTCCGCACCTACATCACGGTTACGGCCGAAAAGGCACGCGCCGCGGCGCGCAAGGCCGAGGCTGAAATCGCTGCAGGCAACTGGCGCGGGCCGTTCCATGGCGTCCCGGTGGCGCTCAAGGATCTGCTCTATACCCGCGGAATCCGGACCACCGGAGGATCGAAGATCCTTGCCGACTTTCACCCGGACCACGACGCAACCGTATGGGCCCGGCTCGACGCGGCCGGCGCCGTGCTCCTCGGCAAGCTCAACCTTCACGAGTTCGCCTACGGCGTGACTTCCTCGAATCCGCACTGGGGATTCGTCCGTAATCCCTATGCGCTGGAGCGGATTCCCGGCGGTTCGAGCGGCGGCTCGGCGGCGGCCATCGTGGTGCGCTCGGCCGCCGCAACGATCGGCAGCGACACGGGCGGCTCGATCCGTATCCCGGCCGCGCTATGCGGATGCGTCGGAGTGAAGCCGACCTATTCGCGCGTCAGCCGCCATGGCGTTATCCCGCTCTCCTACTCGATGGACCACGTGGGGCCGATCACGCGAAACGTCCGCGACGCCGCACTGATGCTCGGCGTTATCGCCGGTTACGATCCGAACGATTCGACCTCAAGCCGGGAGGCGGTGCCCGATTACACGGCCGCGCTCGAAAGCGGCGTGAAGGGATTGCGAATCGGCGTTATTCGCGAGCTGAACGACGGCCTGTCTGAGCAGGTCTCGCGCTCGTTCAACGGGGCGCTCAGGCAACTCGCTTCGCTCGGGGCCTCGGTAGACGAAGTCTCGATACCGTCGCTCGCGATGGCCACCGTGATAAACGGCGTCGTCATTTACACCGAGGCGCTGGAGTATCACGAGCGATGGATGCGCGAGCGGCCCGCGGATTACGGCGAGGATGTGCGGCGCTTGCTCGAGGCGGGAATGCTCGTGAGCGGGGTCGCTTACGTGCGCGCCCAGCGTGCACGCGCGCGGATGCTCGGCGAAGCGCTCGCCGCGCTGGCAAACCGTGACGTGCTTGTGGCGCCGACCAGCGCCGTCGAGGCGCCGCCGATTGGCGGAGGGCCGCTCTTCGAACAACAGGCGTCGCAGGCCGATCCGGTACGCGACATCCTGCGTTTCACCGCACCGTTCGACTGCACGGGACAGCCGGCGCTCGCAATACCGACCGGGCTGTCGGACCGCGGTCTTCCGCTTTCGATGCAGATAATCGGACGGCCGTTCGACGAGCCAACTGTGTTTCGCGTCGCCGCCGCATACGAACAGGCGCGCGGTCCGCTCCCGCCGCCAAAAATCTAGTTGCTGCCCGATGCGCAGTTCGATGCAGATAATCGGACGGCCGTTCGACGAGCCAACTGTGTTTCGCGTCGCCGCCGCATACGAACAGGCGCGCGGTCCGCTCCCGCCGCCAAAAATCTAGTTGCTGCCCGATGCGCAGGCAGACAACTTTTACAGGTCGAGATCGACCGCAATAAAATCGTGGTCGGAAACCCGCGCAGACCATATCGACCTACGGGCGGGAATCACCCGGGCCGAGCCCGAAACCGGCTCGATTCCGCGCAGCGCTATCCAGTCGAGCCGCGGGCGCACTATCGGCGGGATGAAACGGCTGAACGTGAAAGTCGGACGGGCAGCCTGGTTCGATCCGTCCACTTCGAAACCGGCTTCGCGAAGCCTCTCAAACAACGGCTCATAGAACTTCGCCGCGCGAAACCGGCCCGGATGAAGCAGCATCCGCAGCGGCAGCCTGAGCGCCTCTTTCGAAGTGTGCAATTCGGTGGTGGTCGTGTTCAGATCGCCGCCGATGAGGGCGCGTCCGAAGCGGGGAAGCTTCGCCGTCAGGGCTTGCATCTGAAGCGCCCGTCCCTCGGGAGCGCATCGGCTGTCCAGATGGGCGACGCAGACCTGGAGCTGCTCGCCTCCGACCTCTATCGTCGCGCTCAGCGCTGCCGGTCCGCCGACCGCCCTGAGCGGTTTGATTGCGCGGAAGGTTCTCTTGATCGGCGCCGGAAGTCCGATGACTGCGACGTTTTCCAACGGATAAGCCGAGAGGATCGCGTTGCCGAGATAGGCCTGCGGCTTGCCGGTAGCGTCGACGAGGCCGAATTCCGGAACATAGCCGACGTTCATCCCAAGGTGACTTGCCAGCTCGGCCGCTACCCGTCGTCCGCGCGAGCGACGGGTCTCGAAATCGACCTCGCACAGCAGGATGAGCGAAGCCGAGGCAAGCGGTTCACGCCTTAGACATTCCAGGATTCCCGCGAAATGCACCCCGCCGCGCGCGTTGAACGCGACGACTCGAAACGAGCGGGCGACCCGTCTGATGCCGCGATTCTGGACGTGGGGCGGATAGGGATGCTCGCGCGCATATGCGCGACCGGCGGAGCCAACCGCCTCATCCCCTGCGGGGCGATCTTCGCCCGCGGGTCTGGACGGCTCGGTATGCTGCGACTGTGCGGCCACTCGGTCGAAATTCTACCGGCTTTGGCGGGGGCAGACGACTGCCTTCAAATCGCTCCGTGCCGTGCCCTGCTGGCAAAGAGTACCGCCCGTCAACTCAGTTCATCTTGAAGCTCTTTGAACGAGGTAAACGGCGTCGAGCATACTCGCTCGCGGCATACATAGGCGGTTAGCCGGCCGTCAACCTGGGATTTCCCGAGCGCCTGCTCGGGAACGAACCCGCCTTGGGGCCGGGCGGGATCCACCGCGAAGAGCGCCAGATTCGGGACGTAGACGAGTCCGAGCCGCTCTATCCATTCGGTGAATTCCGCAGAGTGCCGGTCGCCTACGAGAACGATCTCGGTAGGCCCACGCACGTAGCGGTCGAGCGCCTCGAGCATATGGGCAAAGCCAAACGGCTGTTGCGTCATGGTTTCGCCGAAGAGCTTTAGCGTGCGCTCAGCCTCGCGAAAGTATCGCTCGTCGCCCGTGTACTCATGAAGCCTGAGGAGCACATGGACCGCCGCGCTGTTGCCCGAGGGTGTCGAGCCGTCGAAGGCTGGCTTGGAGCGCGCGATAAGGGCTTCGTGGTCATTCGAGGTGAAGAAAAACCCTCCTCGCTGCGCGTCCAGAAACCGCTCCAACATCACTGCGGCGAGCGTGCGCGCGTGCTCCAGGTAGCGCGGCTCGAGCGTTGCCGTGTACAGGTCGAGCATCGCGCCCGCGAGCAGCGCGTAATCCTCAAGATAAGCGTTGAAGCGTGCGACTCCGTCCTTGTAGGTACGCCTGAGCGCGCGCCCATCCCACAGCACGGTCATCGCAAACCGAGCGGCATTCTCGGCAGCTTCCAGATAGCGTCTTTCATGCAGTGCTCGGTAACCCTCGGCAAATGCCGAGATCGTCATCCCGTTCCACGCCGCGATGATCTTTTCATCCCGCGCCGGATGAACCCGCCGCTCGCGCGCGGCGAAGAGCTTTGAGCGGATCGTAACGAGCGCGTCGGCAAGCTCTTCGGGCGAGCGGTTGAACATCCGCGCCGCCTCACCCGTGTCGATCGTGCGGTGCAGGATGCTTTTGCCGTCGAAGTTGCCGTGCTCGGTAACGTCGAAGTAGCGCTCCGCGATGGCGGCGAGGTCGTCGCCGACGGCTGCGCGTACCTCGGCGGGGGTCCAGACGAAAAACTTTCCCTCTTCGCCCTCGCTGTCCGCGTCCTGCGCCGAGTAGAATCCGCCCTCGGGGCTGGTCATCTCCCGCAGCACGTAGTCGAGCGTCTCGCCCGCGACCCGGAGAAATTCCGGCTCGCCGAGCGCGCGCGCTGCGTCGAGGTAGAGCCGGGCAAGCAGGGCGTTGTCGTAGAGCATCTTCTCGAAGTGCGGCACCAGCCATCTCTCGTCCACGCTGTAGCGATGGAATCCGCCCCCGAGTTGATCATAGATTCCGCCCTTGGCCATCTTGACCAGCGTATCGCGCACCATGTCGGCGAAGCCGATATCGCCGGCGGCGTCGTAGGCACGCAGGAACAGCGAGAAAACGAAACTGTTGGGGAACTTCGGCGCCTGGCCGAGCCCGCCGTGAACGCTGTCGTAGGCGCGCCCGAGAGCTCGCGCCGCATCCACCGGCAAATCGCGCGGGAGCTCTCCCGCAAGCGGCGTGAAATCCGCCAGCGAGCCGAGCGCCGCGGTCATCCGTTCCGCATTATGCTGCACTTCATGCGCGCCGCGCCGATACGCATCGGCAACCGCGGTCAGCACTCGCGCGAATCCCGGCATCCCCTGCCTGTCGGTCGGAGGAAAATAGGTCCCGCCCCAGAACGGCTTTCCCTCGGGCGTAAGAAACATATTAAGCGGCCATCCGCCGCGCCCGGTCATCATCTGAACCGCTTCCATGTAAATATGGTCGAGGTCCGGGCGCTCCTCGCGATCGACCTTGATCGGCACGAAATTCTCGTTGATAAGGCGCGCGATCGCCTCATCCTCGAACGATTCGCGCTCCATGACGTGGCACCAATGGCAGGCCGAATAGCCGATCGAGACCAGGATGGGCTTGTTCTGCGCACGGGCGCGGGCGAGCGCTTCCTCGCCCCACGGATACCAGTCCACCGGGTTGTAGGCGTGTTGGCGCAGGTACGGGCTCTGCTCGTTGATAAGACGGTTGGGTTTGCGGTTATGACGCGTATCGTATTCGCTCATTGGAGACGCCGATTCCCGGTTGGTGGAGCAGTCCGGCGCCTGACGAAAGACGCCGCGCTGTCGGATGGGATTGACGCTAGCACGCGCAACGGCGGGGTTCCATGCGGCTTGCAAGCGCCAACCTTAACGCAGACACTTATGGCCGGCGGCTGGCGGAAGCATTTCCAACTCCCGTTCCTTCCCTAAAGGCCGCGTATTGATGAGTGCAGAGCGGATCGAATTGACCTCGCCGTCTCCGGCGGACAATCGCGAACAAGCTTCAGTCTGGCGAATCGGAGCGTGGGCCGTGCTCGGGCTCACCACGATTCTTTTTTTCGTTCGGCTCGGCGCGCGCGCCCTCTGGTCCTCGGAGTATCGATGGGCCGAGATTGCGCGCGAGATGCTCAGAACCGGCAATTACTTCTGGCCCACGCTGGATGGGCGGCTGTACTACGACAAACCGCTCGGCAGCTACTGGCTGGTGGTCGCCTCGACGTGGGTGACCGGCGGGATGAACGAAGCTGCCGCTCGCCTGCCGTGCGCGCTCGCGGGGCTGCTCGCGGTCGCACTTTTGATTGTCCTCGTCAAGCGCCTCTACGACCTGCGCACTGCCGTTGTCGCCGGCATCATTCTCGCCACCAGCTTCAGTTTTGTCTTCTTTTCACGCACCGCGTCGGCCGACGTCGAGACGATAACCGGCGAACTGGCCGCGCTCGCGCTCTTCTTCAGGCACGAGCGCAAGCCCGACGGATGGTGGGTGGTCCCGCTTTGGCTGGTGATGGCGGTTACGTCGCAGATGAAGGGTCTGCTCGGATTCGTCTTGCCGATCATGGTGATCGGCACGTATGCGACGCTTGCGGACGGATGGACCGAGTTCGGGCGCGGCTTCCTCGAGGGTTCGCTTTGCTCGCGGGTCCGATGGGTGGCCGGGCGCAATCGATGGCTGTTTAACTGGCGCACGCCGATTGCAATAGCGCTCGGCGTTGCAGTCTATGTCATCCCGTTTCGGATCTCGCAGGAGATGATGCATTCCGACGCGGGCCTGTACATGGTTTTCCGCGAGAACGTAATCCGGTTCTTCCATCCATTCGACCATCGCGGTCCCATTTACATTTATTTCTATGTGACGTTCGCGCTGATGGCTCCGTGGTCGCTGATGCTGCCGGCGGCGCTGGTTCATACTCATTACCGGCGTCACATCGGTCTGCAGGACCACGCGGGCGCCGATCGCTTCGTGCTGGTATTCTTCTGGTCCACTTTCATTTTCTTTACCCTGTCGGGTTCGCGCCGCAGCTATTACATCCTGCCGATACTGCCGGCCGGCGCGATCCTGGTCGCGCGGCTGCTGGCGGTTGAATCCCTGAGCGAGTTGTCGGCTTGGACGCGGCGGCTGTTCACGGCCGGATATGCGCTCTTTGCCGTCATCGTGGTGTTCGGCTTCGTCGTGATGCTTCCGCCGTCGTGGATTCTCCCAAGCCCGCTCGCAAAATTGCCCGACGCTCCGGACCGGCTATTGTTCGGGATTTTCTGGGCGCTCAGCGCGGGCTCGGTTATCTACGCGATTGCCACGATGCGTCCGGGCCGCGTCGCCTTATCCATGGCTCTCAGCGCCTATCTCGCGATGGTTTATATCTTCCTGGTGGTGCTGCCCGCGGCTGACGCGTGGCGTCCGGAAAAGCCGTTCGCCGCTGTTGTGGTTAAGCGCTTCGGACGAAATCCTCCGGGACTTGCTTTTTACAAAACGCAGGAAAGTCTCTTCTACATCGATCCTCCGAGGCCAGTTCCTGAGTTTCTGCGCGAGAAGGACTTGATCCGCGCGATTCGGGCGGGAAAGGTTAAGTGGATAATCGTGCGCCGCAAGGACCTCGCTACGGTTGGCGTTCCGACAAGAATTTCAGCCGCCGAGCAGTCGTACCCCTGGGAAAGCCGCCGCGACCTCGGAAACAAGGTAGTGCTGGTGCAGGTTTTACCAAGAGGAACCGACCATCAGACGGCACCCGGCTCACCTCCATCCTGAACCACCCGTAACTACAACCGCATCGGCATTACTACGTACGTAAAGGCCGTGTCGGACGGGGTCTTAATGACGCCCGGGCTTACCTCGTCGCTCAATCCCAGCGTTACCTCGCTCTCGGACGGAATGACAGCCAGGACTTGCAGCATGTAGGAAGCGTTGAAGCCAATGGCGAACTCATCGCCCTGGTAATCGACATCCAGCGTTTCGGTCGCCTCGCCCATTTCGGGACTGGTCGACGAGACCGTCAGAGCACCGCTGGAGAGCGCGAGCTTCACGCCGTGATAGCGCTCGTTGGAAAAAATCTCGGCCCGCTTTATTGCCGCGAACAGTTCGTCGCGCTTGACCGTAATCGCGTACTTGCTCTGCTTGGGAATAACGCCGCGATAGTCGGGAAATTCACCTTCCACCAGGCGCATCGAGACTTCGGTGGCGCCGCGCTTTAGCGAGGCAAGCTGGCCGTCGAACAGCATGGTGACCTCGGCGTCGCCGCCCTGATCGAGCAGTTTTCTTAGTTCGCCAAGCCCTTTGCGCGGGATAATCACCCCGCCTTCCATCGCAAAACCGGGAATCTGGCGATCGATCATCGAGAGCCGATGGCCGTCGGTCGCGACCATCCGCGCCTTGCCCGGCTCGCACGCCTCCAGGTAGACCCCGCTCAGGTTGTAGCGCGCCTCGTCGGGACTGACCGCAAATATGGTCTTGTCGATCATGCCGGCCAGAACGCCAGCCGTGATCGTGAGCGAAACCTTCACGCCGCCTCGCTTGGACGCATCGGCTCCTTTGCGCACCGACTGGCTCGGCATCGCCGGGAAGCTGCGCGGGTCGAGACCCATCATCTTGAACCGCGCGCGTCCGCATTTGAGCTCGATCCAGTCCTTCTCCAGCGGCGAGATGGAAATCTGCTCGCTTTCGGCTTCGCGCACGATTTCGAAAAGCTTGCGGGCATTGAGCGTCAGGCTTTGCGCTCCGTCGGACTTGCAGGCGACCTCCGTGCTGATTCCCACCTCGAGATCGGTGGCGCTCAACCTGATGCTGCCGTCGAGCGGCTCGATCAGCACATGGCCAAGAATCGGCACCGTGGTGCGCCGTTCGACTATTCCCTGGACGAGCGAAAGGCTGCTCAAAAACGCTTCACGGTCGACGACTATTCCCATGGATCTTCCAGTCCTGATTCTTCTTATCTTCTTTCCAACAAGAAAAAATTTCGGCAGTAGCCGTAGGGATTGTGGAAGTGTTGACGATTGGCGCAACTGTCCGAAAACAAAAGGAAATCGGAGTTGGCAAGAATGTGGCCCGGTGATCCCTTCAAAGCCGCCGGCGCTTCGCTTACCAAAACCCTGTTGATTACGATGAACTTTTCCACAGAATCCCAACAGGTCTGTCGTCAAGCCGCGTTGGTTCGCACCGACTTCAGTTCCCGCTCGATTTTCTCGATAGACATCCTGAACGCGGAGTCGTTGCTGACCCGGCGCGCGATCAGGTTATAGGCGTGGATCACTGTCGAGTGATCGCGGCCGAAGTTCTCGCCGATAGTCGGAAAGGAACACTGGGTCAGCTTTCGGCACAGGTACATCGCCACCTGCCGACAAAAGGCGATGTGCTGAGTGCGCCGCTTCGATTTCAAATCCGCTAGACGAATATGGAAGAAATCCGCGACCGTGCGCTGGATGGCCTCGATGTCGGGTGTCGCTTCGGCGGTATTGCGAATCAGGTCATGAAGCGCCTGTTTTGCGAACTCAAGGGTTATCTCGGAGTTGTTCAACGAAGCGAGCGCGGCGAGCCGCGTCAGGCACCCCTCGAGCTCCCGCACGTTGGACGAGACGTTCTCCGCGATATACATCAGAACGTCGGGCGAGAGACGAAGGTTCTCCCTTAGCGCCTTCTTCTGCACGATCGCGATCCTGGTCTCCAGGTCGGGCGGCGCGATATCCGCTATCAGCCCCGACTCGAACCGGTTTCGCAGCCGTTCCTCAAGGCCGGGAATGTCCTTCGGCACCTTGTCAGAGGTCAGCACGATTTGATGGCGCTCGCCGTGCAGCGAGTTGAAGGTGTGGAAGAACTCTTCCTGGGTTCGCTCACGCCCGGCCAGAAACTGCACATCGTCAAGGATCAGCGCGTCCACCCGCCGGAATTTTTCCTTGAACTCGCCCATCCGGTCGCGCCTGAGCGAGTTGATGAGTTCGTTCATGAAAACTTCCGACGGCATGAACAGCACCTTGCGCGCGCGATTCCCGCTCGCCCAGATGTGATGCCCGATCGCGGTGACCAGATGCGTCTTGCCGAGTCCGACCCCGCCGTAAATGAACAGCGGGTTGTATTTTTCACCCGGCTGTCCCGCCACCGCCAGCGCCGCCGCGTGCGCAAACTGATTGCCCGAACCGACGACGAATTCCGCGAAGGTGTAGCGGGGATTTAGATGCGGATGGCGGTCGTGCGAGTCGCCCGCGCCGTTGCGCGCCGACGGCGCGTTGGAAGATGGCGCGGCAGCCTCGGCAACTCCATTGGTGCGCGCCGCCGCACGTCTACCTCTGGCGTGGGGTTCCTCGCTTAGCGTGAGCTTCACGTCGACCGGCTCACCCGCGGCTTCAGCCAGCGAATCCTTGAGCAGGCCCATGTAACGCTCACTCACCCAGTCGCGGAAAAAACGGTTGGGCGCCTCTATTGTTACGGTGCCACTGCTGACACCGACAAAGTTGAGCGGCCCAATCCAGGTCTCAAAACCAATCTGACCCAACTGGTCGCGAATACGACCAGCGGCTCGTTCCCACAAGCCGTTCATCTGGTATCCCCTCCCGAAAGCCGGACTACTCCCCGATTGCCCGGGTCAGAAAACGGCCCCAATTACACACAGGCTTGTCCACAGGTGTGGATAAGCGATTTTTTTCTTGCCAGAATCGGTAGTTGCGATATCGCAGGCGGACAGCTATCCACTTGGAGCTTCCCTCCATGGTCCTCGAACGAGAAAAATTTCAGGATACTTAGCGCCGGTAAAATCGCGGCTTTCAAAGCCATCGAAAATGCTCCGCAGACCTTTCACGCAACGCGTCATAAGCGGCGAGACAAACTCTGCGGCCAAGGGAAGGTGATAAACTCTTTGCAGGTTCGTCTCAAGGGAGCGCGGTCTGATTTCATTCAAGTTCGCGAAATCGCTAAGGAAATCAGAGCAGGGGCGCGCTCTCTCCCACGCGCTCGCGCAGCGCGATTTCTACGTCCGAGTTACTGGAGCCATCTCGTTCGCTCTGGAAGCCATCGTGCGCGATAGCGATCGCCCGCGAATCTCCCCGGTCGTGTCTCGTTTGACTGCGATCCGTCACGGTGTTAGCGACGGCAATTCATAGGCAAGCCATGCTCAGCAATGACAAATCGCTCCAGCTCTCAAAGCGCGCCCTGCGAAAAATCCCCAGCGGCGTCAACTCGCCCGTGCGCGCATGGTCGGCGGTCGGCGGCACTCCGATCTTTATCGATTCAGCCTCCGGCGCGCGCCTTGCCGATGTCGATGGAAACGTTTTCATCGATTATGTCGGCTCTTACGGACCGGCGATCCTCGGCCACGCCCATCCACAGGTCGTTGAGGCGATCGCGGAGCAGGCGCGAAAAGGTCTCGGTTACGGCGCGACGACCGAACTCGAAATCCAGCTTGCCGAGAAGATCGGAACGGCGATTGCTTCGGCCGAGAAGGTGCGCCTGATGAGCTCCGGCACCGAGGCGGCAATGACTGCTATTCGAATCGCACGCGCTGCAACGGGACGTTCCGCAATCATAAAGTTCGACGGCTGCTATCATGGCCATAGCGACGGTCTGTTGGTCCAGGCGGGTTCGGGCGGTATGACGCTGGCGATCCCGAACAGCGCGGGGGTTCCGCAGCCTCTTGCCGCGATGACCAGTGTCGCGAGATTCAATTCGCTTGAAAGCGTCGAAGGCTGTTTCGAGGCCAATCCAGGCAGCGTTGCCGCGGTGATTATCGAGCCGGTCGCGGCGAACATGGGCGTGGTGGTCCCGATGCCGGGTTTTCTGAAGGAGCTTGCGGCGACCGCGCGCCGTCACGGCGCGATGCTTATCTGCGACGAGGTGATAACCGGGTTTCGCCTTTGCTATGGCTCGATAGCCGAAAGCTACGGAATCGTTCCCGACCTCATCGTCCTGGGCAAAGTGATCGGAGGCGGGATGCCGATAGGGGCGGTCGCGGGACGTGCGGACCTTCTCGACCTGCTCGCTCCAGCGGGACCGGTTTATCAGGCTGGAACACTGTCCGGCAGTCCACTTTCGGTGCGTGCCGGGTTGGAAACCCTATCTCTGCTTTCGCAGCCCGGGACCTACGAGCGCCTCGAGACGCTGGGTGCGCGCCTGGCGCGCGGACTTACCGATGCACTGGTGCGCTCGGGCAAATCCGGATGCGTGAACCGGGTCGGCTCGCTGATGACGCTGTTCCTCGGCATAAACAACGTTTGCGATGCCGACGACGCGCGCCGCAGCGACAGTGAGGCTTTCGCCGCCTACTTCCATCAGATGCTCCAGCGTGGGATATATCTTCCACCGTCGCAGTTCGAGGCCATGTTCGTATCGCTCGCGCACTCGGAGGCGGATATCGACCAGACCGTCGAGGCGGCGCGCGAGGCGCTCGCCGCAGCCTGAAGGCTGGAGGAGATTCGGTCGCGATGAGGTCGCAACGCGGCACCTGGGCTCGCTGGCTGGCCGTCGCGGTAGACATGGCGATGATGCCGGCGGCCGGCGCGTTGATCGGTCACTACGTGGATCAGCACTTCGGCACCGACCCAATCCTCACCTTGACCTTCTGCCTGCTCGGAGTGGTTGCCGGCTTCGTCGAGTTGATCCGAACCGCCAAAGAGATGCAGCAAGACTCGTAGATGAATCTCTGCTTCGGAATCCCGAGTATTGGCGCGATCCAGCGCACCAACGCTGTTCTGGCCGCCACGTTGGCGGTCGTCCTGGCAGTTGCCGGGATGCGCGACCTCGCCCTGGGATGCGTCCTGGGCGGTGGGATTGTAATACTGAATCTCTATCTGCTGGCGATCCTTGGCAGGATCCTTGTTGCGGCGGCCGGTGCGAGCCGCGGTTCCTACTCAAGGGTCGGCGTGCTGGTGCTCCCCGTCAAGCTCCTGGTTTACGCGGGGTTCATCTACGCGGCGCTGCGTTGGGCCAAGGTCGAGCCGGCGCTTTTCGGCATGGGCTTCGGGCTGGGCGTATTGACTCAGTTTCTTGCGATAGCTATTGAGACGGGTCGAGCTTCGCTCCGTGGCGCCGTCAATTAAGGCGCTGGTCTTCCGGAGGACGATTTGCAGGCGAATATCAATTTCCTCGAGATGCTCGGGGGCGGGAAAGTCCCAGAGGTGCTGGTCGGCACGTGGCTCGTGATGGGCATCCTGCTCGTGTTCGGCTTTTTTGCGGGGCGCGCACTTAGGCGGGCGGGTGAAAAAGTCGTTCCGCAGGAAAAGATCGGTGTGGCCTCGCTCGCCGAGGTCTTCGTCGAATGGATGGACGGCTTTACCAACGATGTCGTGCAGTTGCACGAATATCGCAAGCTGGTGCCGTTCTTCGGAAGCCTGTTCGTCTTCATCCTGGCGGCTAACTTCCTTGGCCTGATACCGGGGATGGAACCGCCCACGGCTGACTCTGACCTGACCTTCGCGCTCGGGACGATCAGCTTTTTTTATTTTCTGTTCTGGGGTTTTCGAAAGAACGGATTCGGATATCTGGCGAGTTTCCTTGGGCCGCTGCCGCTGCTTGCGCCCCTGATGCTGCCGATCGAGATTGCGGACAATATCTTCCGGCCCTTCTCGCTCGGGCTGCGTCTTTTCGCGAACATGTTTGCCGACCATCAGGTGCTGAGCATCTTCACCGGCCTCACGAAGCTGATAGTGCCGCTACTTTTCTATGCGCTCGGAACGATCGTCTGCATAATCCAGGCGATTATTTTCGTCGTGCTCTCGATGGCCTACGTGCGCCTCGCGGCGAGCCACGAGCATTAGACCATCACTCGGAGAGTCGCTCGGGCCGGGCATTTTAAGCAGGTTACATTCGCGCGCAAGCCAATCCCAGCCGGGGCGCCGGCGGTGGAAGAGGATAGAGGCGAGGGCTTGGGCTGGATTAGGACGCGCGTGCGGAAAAACGAGGAGGAACTTCAATGATTCGTCGTCTTTCAACCATCCTGAGCGCGGCTTCCGCGTTCGTGCTCGCCTCGCCCCTGCTTGCGATGGCGCAGGAGGCGGCCGCCGCAACCGGCCATCCGAGCGCGCTGCGCGCGGGACTTATCGCGCTTGCGGCCAATATCGGTATCGGCGTGGCGGCTGCGGGATGCGGTCTTGGACAGGGCAAGCTCGGCGCTTCGGCGATGGAGTCCATCGGGCGCAATCCGAACAGCGCGGGCCGTATCTTCGTTCCGATGATTGTCGGGCTTGCGTTTATCGAAGCGCTGACCCTGTACAGCCTGGTCATGGCTTTCGTTCTTCAGGCCAAGATGTAAGCGCAGCCGGATTTCGAAGCCGTCTTCAATGGCAAACGGGGCTTCGCAATCGAAGCCCCGTTTTGTTTCTGGTGTTGCGCAAGCCCCAGCTCCAGGCGAGCACGATAGGCGCTCATTCGTAACGTTTGGTCCCCTTGAGAACGTCGAACGGACCACGCTTGCGGTCGCGTCTGAGCAGGACGTACGTCGCACCGGCGCCGCCGTCGGACGGACACGCGGTCGTGAAGGCGAGCACATGTCCGCCGATCGTTCCGTGCGAGAGCCAATGCGCCGTCGCGTGCTTGAGCACCGGATGGCCCCCCGCGGAACGCAGCCCGCGTCCGTGGACCACAAGCACGGAACGCAGCCCTCTTCTCACGCTTTCGACGATAAATGAACTTAGCGCCTCGCGCGCGGCTGCCTGCGTCATCCCGTGAAGGTCAAGATGAGCCTGCATCGGAAATTCGCCACGCCTTAGCCTGGTCACCAGCCGGGGATCGATTCCGACGCGTGCGCCTTCAACATACTCGTCGGTCTCGGTAAGGTCGAAACCTCCCTGGCCCGAAACCAGATCGTAAAGCGCGGCAAGGACCTCCGAATCCTCGCTGACCACCGCGCGCCCTACCTCGGGTTTGACCGGCACGCGACCGCCACCTTCGAGCGGCCTGACCCCGCGGTAGGCCTCAAGCAACGCCGCCTCGTCATCGGGCGGAGCCTGGGCGAGGGTTGCGGCGGGCCGGTCCTGGTGCGCGGGAGGTTTGGCCGCCGTTTCGGTTTTCGACTCGGGAAGGTCAAGGCCCGCCCGCCCAGCGAGCATCTTTTTCAGCTCCTTGAACGGCGATGGAAAAGCGTCCTTGGGCTCGGCGGCGGGGCGCCGCTTTCCGTGGTTGATGTCAGCGTGCTTTTTTTTCCTGCGCATGTGAAAACGGCCTTTCGACCGCGACCGCACGGAGCGCGGGATTATTGTAGCTGAAACAGCGTGCGATTATCTCTGCTCTCGGTTAGACTGGACTCGTACCAATTCCCCACGAGAGCGCAACCGCTCCCCCGGGTTTCATCATGCGCAAAGCTTTCCTGACCGTCGGCGTACTGCTCCTGGTCCTGATCGTGGCCGTTGGCGCATTGCTCTTTTACGCCGCGAGCAACCTGAACTCGATTATCGCGCAGAACCGCGACTACCTGCTCGGCAAGGTCAGCGATTCGCTCGGACGCAAGGTCGAGGTTGCCGCCATCAAGGTGAAGCTCGGATGGGGTGTCGCGGCGGATCTGAAGGACGTCACGATCGCCGACGACCCCGCGATCTCGACAGAGCCCTTTGTAAAGGCGCGTGACGTTTACGCCGACGTGGAATTTCTGCCGCTGCTCTCCAAAGAGCTTCACATCAGCAAGGTTGTGCTCGCGCAGCCGCGGGTCCGAATCATCCGCACCGCCTCTGGCGAGCTGAATATCTCGACGATCGGCAAGCATGGTAAGCCGGCCGGGCCGGGCGATCCCGCCGGTTCTCCCGGCACTGCAGCAAAACCGCCGCAGGAATCAGGCAAGCCGCTCCAGGGCGCGCCGCTTACCGGGGCAAAACCACAAGCCCCGGCTGCGTCAGCGGCTTCCTCGCTCATCTCCGGCATTTACGTGAGAAGCTTCGAGATTGACAACGGCCAGATCACTTACGAGGACCAGTCAACCCGCCAGCCCCCGATCACGATAAACGACCTCGATCTGACGATCACCGATTTTGCGTTCCGGCGTCCGTTCCACCTTCGGCTGAATCTTGCGGCTTTCGGCAAGAAACAGAACCTGGGCCTGCGGGCTATCGTGGGACCGCTCGGCGAGAGCAAGATCGATTTCGCCAACGTCCCGCTTCAGCTCAAGGTAAAGGTGGGGCCGCTGCTGCTTTCCGAGCTTAAGGGGATCGCACCGATTGGTCAGAAGATTCCCGCCAGGCTCGCGCTCTCCGGGCCGGTCACCCTGAATTTGAGCGCGAAAGGGTCACTCAATGCACTTGGCTTCAGCGCGGGCAGCGATCTCGGGGCCAATCAGATCGGATGGGGCGATGTGTTCAACAAGCCTGCAGGCGTCCCGTTCACGGTTGCGCTCGACGGCTCGCGCCAGGCGGGCAAGCTTGGCGTTTCGCAAGCGACGATTAGGCTTGGCTCGCTCGACGCCAAAGCTACCCGCGTTCAACTCGGCCAGGGCGGCGCGATGAGCGCGCGGATTGACACGAATCGTTTTGCACTCGCTCCGCTGGCGAAGATGGTTCCGGCGCTGGAGAAATACGGACCTGCCGGCGAAGCTGAGATCCATGCCGACGTGGCGATGGCCGCGGGAAAGCCGTCCGGCAAAGGCACCGTCACGCTGGCCAACGTCTCGGTGACCCGCTCGGGCGAGAGCAAGCCGATCGTGAGCGGGCTTTCCGGGGATCTTCGGCTCAACGGCAACGCTGCCGACGTTGGACCGCTGACATTCTCGCTCGGTTCTACCCGTGCGACCGCTACAATCCACGCGAATTCGTTGCAGCCGCTTAATGCCGCCTACAGTCTGAGCGCAGATTCGGTTCATCTTGCGGACCTGAGCCCCAAGCGCCCCGCCGACGAGCATCTTAACAAGCTCACGGCCGAGGGTACGGTCGCTTCGGCGAGCGGGGGCGCGTATTCCTTCATTGCCAAAGTGACATCAACTGATGGCTTGGTGCAGGACGTCGCCTACCAGGCGCTCGACATCACGGCCGCGATGGTGAACAGGACACTCGACTTGAAGTCGCTCAAGCTCGGCGTCTTCGGAGGCCGGATCGCTGCAAGCGGCCAGGCCACCCTGGCTTCCAGGCCAAGTTTCAACCTGACAATGAACGCCGACTCGGTGAATCTGCAGAAGCTGCTTGAATCGCAAAAGTCCAAGGCCGCCGGCATGGTGCGGGGAATCCTGACCGCGCAGGCCAGGGTCTCTGGCACTGGTTCGAGTTTCGACGAGATTAAGCCGACGCTTGACGGCTCGGGCGCCGCGCATGTCAAGGATGGAAAGCTGGTCGGCGTAAACGTGGCGGCCGACGCGCTCGGCAAGGTCCAGAACCTGCCGGCGATTGGCGCCCTGGTGCCCGCTTCGATCGTCCAGCGGCATCCCGAGCTGTTCAAGAATCCTGACACCGACATCCAGGACATGAGCCTGAGCTTCACGCTCAAGGGACCACGAATCACCACGCACGACCTGCTCGTCAAGACGCAGGATTATTCGCTCAAGGGCGACGGATGGTTCGATCTGGACAAGAAGGTCAATCTTCTTGCGCACATCCTTCTGAGCAAGGCATTTAGTGACGAGATAATCGCGGCGAAGAAGAACGTCGTTTACCTGGCGAACAATCAGGGCGAGATCGACATACCGCTCCAGATAAGCGGGGCCCTGCCCAAGCCAACCGTGCTTCCGGATGTCACCGAACTGGCTCAGCGCGCCGGCAAGCGAGCGATCGAGCAGAAGGGAACCCAGGCGATCGAGAAATTTCTCGGCAAGAAGGGACTGGGCGGCATTCTGGGGGCCCCGTTGGGCGGTGCCGCGACTCCCGGCGCCAGTCCGACGCCAAATCCGCTTGAGCGGTTCCGAAAATTGTTCTGAGGCCTGCCTCAGAGGCGACCGGACCTTCAGAGGTTAAGCTTGACGATCGTTGCGCCCGCGCCGCCGCGACGCGGCTCCGCGTCGCGAAATTCGGCGCAATACGGCGACGAGGCGAGGTACTCGTGGATCGCCTTCTTGAGCGCGCCAGAGCCGATTCCGTGGATGATCGTTACTTCCTGCCGATTGGCAAGGTAGGCCTGATCGAGGAACTCCTCCAGTTTGCCAAGCGCCTCCGACGTGCGCATCCCGATAAGGTTAAGCTGCTCGCGCTCTTCGGCCGCGGCACTGACCGTCACCGTCGGCATCGGCTGCGGTTTTCCGCGCGGCGCCGAACCGGACACTCTCCGCGCCGAGCGAAGCCGCTCCGGCGCGACCTCGATTCGAAGGCCGCCGCGCCTGATAACCGCGCGAGCCGGCTCCAGCACCAGCAGTTCGCCGCGGATGCCGCCGAATTCCACCTGGTCGCCGACCTTGAGCGGCGCCTGCTCGGCCTCTTCGAGCGCGTCAAGCGCGGGTGCGACCTGCTCCAGGCGCTGGGCGGCGCCTTCCAGGAAGCGTCCCAGGTCGCGGCGCGATTTGGCGTGAGTCTTGATTTCGCGAAGCAGGTCCTCGCCCTCGCGTTTCAGGTCCGCGATAAGCGCGCGCACTTCCTCGCGAAGCCGGGCGCGCTCGGCTGCGGCGCGCTCGCGGGCCTTTTCGGCCGCTTCCAGGGCTTCGTGTTCACGGCGCCTGAACTCGTGCTCGCGCTCGCGCAGTTTCGCGGCCTCGGCCTCGAGCCGCGCCCGCTCGGCTTCGAGCCGCTTAAGGGCGCGTTCCATTTCGAGCGTGTTTTCGCCCATCGCGGCGCGCGCCGCGTCAATCACCTCGCTGGGCAGCCCGAGCCGTTCGGCCACCGCCAGACCGTAGCTTTGGCCGATGGTTCCGGGCTTCAGCCGGTACAGGGGGATCAGGCGCTCGGGGTCGAAATCCACGGCGGCAACGTCGTAGTCATGACCCGAGTAGGCGTGGAGCTTGACCGCGGTGGAATGGGTCGCGACCGCCACCGTGCATTTGCGTGCCGCCAGGTATTTCATGATTCCAATGGCGAGCGCCGCGCCTTCAGCCGGATCGGTTCCCGCGCCCGGTTCGTCCAGGATCACCAGCGCAGGCTCGGCGAGCGAGCGAAGCAACTCGGAAAGATTGGCAACATGGGCTGAAAACGTCGAAAGACTGGTTTCGATCGACTGCTCGTCGCCGATGTCGGCGAAGACGCTTTTGAAAATCGCGGTGCGGCTCCCCTCGCGCGCCGGGATCAGGAGTCCCGCCTGCGCCATCAGGGAAAGCAAGCCCAGGGTCTTGAGCGCAACCGTCTTGCCGCCGGTGTTCGGACCCGAGATCACGATTCCCCTGCGCTCGGCCGGAATCACCAGGTCGATCGGTACGACTTCGTGCCCGCTGGTGACGAGCAGCGGATGGCGCGCTTGGAGCAATTCGGTCATTCCGGGGCTCGTGTCGGGCTCGATACATCGGAAGCGCTCGGCGAAAATCGCGCGCGCGTTCAGCGCGTCCAGCTCGACCATCGCGTCGAAGGTCATCCCGAGTTCGGTCGCGTACCCCCGCACCATCGCGCTGAGCTGCATGAAAATCCGACGCTCTTCGGCCTCGACCTCGCTTTCGAGCATCATCAGGCGGTTGTTGAGTTCCACGGCCCACATCGGCTCGACGAACAACGTCTCGCCCGACACGGAACGATCCTGCACGATTCCTTCGAGCCGCTCGGCGTAGTTCAGCTTGAGCGGCAGAACGAACCGGCGGTTGCGCATCGTGACCAGGTAATCGGAGACGAACGGCTCCATCCCGGGCTGGCTCAGCGAGCGCAGCAGGCGCGCTTCAAGCTCGACGCGCTCCTCGCGCAGCCGGTTGCGAAGCCGTTTCAGTTGTGGGCTTGCGTCGTCGAGCAGGCTGCCGTCGTCGGCGAGCGCCTTCAGCAGGGCGTCGGCCAGCTCCTTGGGAGCGAGCAGATTGGCGGCAAGCGCGGCCACCCGCGGGAACGGTTCGACGCGCGAGCGCAGAAAGCTTGCGACATGGCGCGAGCCGAGCACGAAGTCTCGGATTTTGAGCAGCGACTCGCCGTCGAGGACCGCACCCTCGCGTGCGGCGGCGAGCAACAGCCGGCGCATGTCGGGAAACTCCGTGATCGGCAGCGCGCCTGCGTGCCCGCGCAGCGCGACCATCTCGGCGCTCGCGCGAAGCCTTTCGCGCACCACCTCGGGCTCGGTCGACGGCCTGAGCGAAAGCGCCCGCTCGCGTCCCGGCTCCGAGACGGCGAATCCCGCGACAAGGCTGACCACCTTGTCGAATTCGAGCGACCGCAAATCCCGTTCGCGCATCGTGGGCCCGCCGTCTGTCTTTGTACGGCGATGACGTTAATATCTAGCCCATCTTCGACCTGTAGGCATCAGGGAGACGCCCGATGGAACGAATCGAATCCCACGTGCGCGCAAACTCCGAGGAGTTTCGCAGGAACCGCGAGGTGCATGAAGAAGAAGTGAAAAAACTGCGCGCCGAAATCGAGCGCATCCGGCAGGGCGGACCTGCCCATGCGCGCAAACGCCACGTCGAGCGCGGAAAGTTGCTCGCGCGCGACCGCGTGCGCAGTCTGCTCGATCCCGATAGCCCCTTTCTGGAGCTTTCCGTGTTGGCCGCTTATGGGATGTACGGCTCGGAAGCGCCCGCGGCCGGAATTATCACGGGAATCGGACGGGTTCACGGGCGCGAGGTGCTCGTGGTCGCGAACGACGCAACCGTCAAGGGCGGCACCTATTATCCCATCACGGTCAAGAAGCATCTGCGCGCCCAGGAAATCGCGATGGAGAACCGCCTGCCTTGCGTCTACTTGGTCGATTCCGGCGGCGCGTTCCTGCCGCTTCAGGCCGAGGTCTTTCCCGACCGCGACCACTTCGGGCGAATCTTTTACAACCAGGCGCGGATGTCCGCGATGGGAATCGCGCAGGTCGCGGTCGTGATGGGCTCGTGCACGGCGGGCGGGGCGTACGTGCCCGCGATGTGCGACGAGAACATTATCGTGAAAGAGCAGGGAACGATCTTCCTCGGCGGACCGCCCCTGGTTCGCGCCGCGACCGGCGAGGAAGTGACTGCCGAGGAACTCGGCGGCGGCGACGTTCACACCCGTATCTCGGGCGTCAGTGACAACCTTGCCGAGGACGATCGCGACGCACTCCGGATCGCGCGCTCGATCCTGGAAAACCTCGGCCCGCGGCCAACTCCCGACATCGCGCAGGACGAGCCCGAGGACCCCTATTACGATCCCGCCGAACTGTATGGCATCATCCCGGCCGACAATCGCAGGCCGTACGACGTGCACGAGGTGATCGCACGCATCGTTGACGGGAGCCGGATGCACGAGTTCAAGCCCCGCTACGGGACCACCGTGGTTACGGGCTTCGCGCGTATCTGGGGTTACCCGGTCGGAATCGTCGCGAACAACGGTGTGCTGTTCAGCGAATCCGCGCTCAAGGCGACGCACTTCATCGAGCTATGCTGCGCGCGGCGCATCCCGCTCATCTTCCTCCAGAACATCACCGGCTTCATGGTCGGCAAGCGCTACGAGCAGGGCGGGATCGCCAAGGACGGCGCCAAGATGGTCAACGCCGTGGCCAACGCGCAGGTGCCGAAATTCACCGTGATAATCGGCGCGTCGAACGGCGCGGGAAATTACGGGATGTGCGGGCGCGCATACTCGCCGCGCTTCCTGTTCATGTGGCCGAACTCCCGAATCTCGGTGATGGGTGGCGAGCAGGCCGCCAACACCCTTCTCACTGTCAAGCTCGAGCAACTCGCGCGCGAAGGCAAAACCATGACCGCCGAAGAGCAGGCCGAGTTCGTACGCCCGACGCTCGAGAAGTATGAACACGAATCGAGCTGCTACTACTCGAGCGCGCGGTTATGGGACGACGGCGTGATCGATCCGGTGGATACGCGCGCGACGCTTGCGCTTGCGATCGCGGCTTCGCTCAATGCGCCCGTAGCGCCCCCTGCGGGCTTCGGAGTGTTCCGGATGTAGCCCGTGCGCGGGAGCCGGCGTGCTTTGCGGTAACTGCGCAAATTGACAAAACCAAACGCGCCGCGCGGCATCCAGAAGCCGCGCGGCGCGTCTTGTCTCGAACGGCGATCGATTACGGAGCTGTCAGCACCGGGCAGCCGTCTTCGCCCGCAACCGGTGCGGGCGCCTCGTCGAACGTCGCATGCAGCGACGGCGAATGGTCGAAGTCGAACATGTCTTCGAGCGTCGGCGCATGGAGATCGCGCGCGGTCAGATGAGGCCGCTCGCTGGTCGCACCGCTTAAGCTGAAGAATCGCTTCTCGATCAGCGCGAGCATCGCGGTGTGATCCGCCACAGTGTGAGAAACGTAGTGCGGTTTCGAAAACGGCGAGACCGCGATGAACGGCACGCGGAAACCCTCCTGGTTGAAGTTCGCGCACGAGGCCGGATAAGGACCGGTAGGCGTGAAGCCGGGGCAGATGCTCGCCGCGTCGGAGGCGCTTATCGTGCACTGCGCGCCGCCGCCGGGCTGCTCGCTGGCGGGCGGATTGGAAAGATCCTCGCACTGACCGGGGTTGATCCCGTCGGGCGAAAGCGCGCCGCCCTGCGAGGCAGGCGGAGGCGGCACGTGGTCGTAGAAACCGCCGTGCTCGTCGTAGGTGATAAAAATGATAGTGTCCTTCCAGTTGGGACCGTTACGTACCGCGTTCACCAGTTGCCATACGCGGTATTCACCCGCGCGGATATCGAACGGGGGATGCTCGTCGGTCTCGAACAGGCCGCCATTGATAACTTGATCGGGGAAGAACGACGGATCGACGAATGAAACCTGTGGGAGCGTGCCGGCCTCGGCCTCGGCAAAGAACGCCGATATCGGCGCGACATTCGAGTAGGATTGGGGATGGAAGATGAACGATGTCGGAAGATCCTGATAGAAGTTCGTCCACGAAACACCATACTCGTCCAGCAGGTCGAAAATGGTTCCCGTTATCGGCTGGTAGCCGCCCGGCGGAGGAAAGATCTCCGCAGTCGTCAGATGGCCGAATGACGTCGCGGCCATCGCGTAGGAGCGATTCGGAAACGTCGGTCCGATAACCGGACAGAAGTAGCGGTCGTCGATCGCGAACGTCTCGGCCAGCTGGTAGTAGAACGGCAGATCGGCCTGATTGTAAAAGCCCATCGTGTCGTCGTCGGTGGCACTCTCGGCCGTGTCGAGCTGCTCGGTCAGGTCGTTCTCCAGCACGAAACCGTTGTTCAGGGTCTCGAAGAGTGCCTCGCTGGGATCAGCCCAGTTGGCCTCGTGATGGCTCCCCGGCCAATCATGCTGAAGATCGGGAGCGGGACAGTAATTGCTGTCGTGGAAGGAGTAAACCGTGCTTCCGTCGTCATCAGCGTTCGAGTTGTTGCAGGTGAGCGCGCCGCCGCTGCCGACCGTGCAGGTCAGGCCGTCGACGCACGAGTGGTCGTTCGCTGCACACGGGCCCGAGTGATACGGTCCGCCGGGCGCATAGGGGAGCGCGCCGAAGTAGTTATCGAACGAGTGGTTCTCCTGCATGATGATGACGATGTGCTTGACGTTGTGCAGGTTTCCGTCGGCGCGCGCCGGAACCGCCAGCATCGCGAGTACGCTCATCGTCGCGGCTGCTACGGACGCCATGTAACGCAACATAGGCTCCTCCCGTTCGCATCCGGCTGTCTTGCGCTCCCTTCCGGTGCGAACAAAAGCGTTCTCTATCGTCCGTCCAGCGTTTTTGTCAATCTTGTTAACTTTAAGAGATTGTTACTGACTAAGCGTGGCCGCGCCTGCGCTTCTCGAACTATTCTCGGGCTAGGAAATGCACCGCCCCGCCTGAGGATTGGAGTGGAGCGGCGGGCGCGGCGCACGGACGCGACGGTTCAATCGGGGCGTGCAATCCGACCGGCGCGCCCGTGCGTATCGCGCAGGCTATATGCAGACTATATGACGCGCGTTCCCTCTACGGCTCGGGGCCAAGCATCTTTTCGGGCCGCACGAGCCGGTCGAAGTCCTCGCCCGAGAGGAAACCGAGCGCAAGGCACGCCTCGCGAAGCGTGAGGTTTTCGTGATGCGCTTTCTTGGCGACCTCGGCGGCCTTGTCGTAGCCGATATGAGGGCTTAGGGCTGTGACCAGCATGAGAGAGCGCGTCACATACTCGGCGAGCTTCTGCCGATTCGCCTGCATCCCTTCCACGCAATACTTGCGGAACGAGTCGCACGCGTTAGTCAGCAGCAGGATCGAATGCATCAGGTTGTGGATGATGAGCGGCTTGAAGACGTTGAGCTCGAAATTGCCCTGGCTTCCGGCAACGCCGATCGCGGTATCGTTGCCGAAAACCTGCACGCACACCATCGTCATGGCCTCGCTCTGGGTTGGATTCACCTTGCCCGGCATGATCGACGAGCCAGGCTCGTTCTCAGGCAGCGACAGTTCGCCCAGCCCGCAGCGCGGTCCCGAAGCCATCCAGCGCACATCGTTGGCGATCTTCATCAGCGAGCAGGCGAGCGTCTTGAGCGCTCCGGAAGCCATCACCAGCGGGTCATGCGCGGCGAGCGCGGCGAATTTATTGTGCGCTGACGTGAACGGCAAGCCGGTCTGCCGCGCGATATTGGCCGCGACCCTCCCGGCGAATTCCGGATGGGTATTCAGACCGGTGCCGACCGCAGTGCCGCCGATCGCAAGTTCATAAATGTCAGGCAGCACTGCCTCGATGCGCCGGATGTCCTGGTCGAGCTGCTCGACGTAGCCGGAGAACTCCTGTCCGAGCGTGAGCGGCACTGCATCCATCAGGTGAGTCCGTCCGATCTTGATCAGGTCGGCGAATTCCAGCGATTTGTTGAGCAGCGCGTTGCGCAGCCGTCCCACCGCCGGGAGCAGCTCGTGGACAAGCTGCTCGGCCGCCGCAATATGCATGGCGGTCGGAAACGTGTCGTTCGAGGACTGCGACATGTTGACGTGGTCGTTGGGATGGATCGGTTTTTTCGAGCCCATCTCGCCGCCGGCGAGCTCGATGGCGCGGTTGGAGATGACCTCGTTCGCGTTCATGTTGGTCTGCGTGCCGCTGCCGGTCTGCCAGACGCGCAGCGGGAACTCGCTGTCGAGCTTGCCTGAGATGACTTCGTCGGCGGCCTGGACGATCAGCCGGGCGTGCTCGGCCGAGAGTCTTCCGAGGTCGCGATTAACCTCGGCGGCGGCCTTTTTCAGGATCCCGAGCGCGCGGATTACCGGGCGGGGCATCGTGTCGCGTCCGATCGCGAAATGAATCAGCGAACGCTGGGTCTGCGCGCCCCAGTAGTGATCGGCGGGCACTTCGATCGCGCCCATGCTGTCGGTTTCGGTGCGAGTCTTCTTCGATGGTGTCATAATCTTTAAAGCTCCCGGGCGCGACGAGCCGGCCGCGCATGTTTGCGCGGTGGACACGATGGCGTGGGCCGTCGACCGCCACTTTGCCGCAAAGCATTATACGCGACCTGTCGGCGCTGTTGAGTTGAGCATGCGAGTGCATCTACGATGTGTGCGCCGCCGTCCCCTGTCGGACGGCGATTGAAGGGGCGCGCGCAAGGCGGCGGAGAGCCAGCGTAACGCGGACTTTCCGGCGCCGCCCGCCCAATATAGATTAGGAAGCCACCCTTCGCAGCAGGAGAGGAAGATAGGTCATGCCCTGGACGATAACCCGTCTGTGCCGCGACTGTATCGACACCGGATGTGTGAGCGTTTGCCCGGTCGATTGCATCTATGAATATGTCGGTCCGGATAAGCAGAAGTTTCCGAACCAGCTCTACATAAATCCCGACGAATGTATCGATTGCGGGGCGTGTGAGCCGGAATGCCCGTGGCAGGCAATCTTCGAGGAACCCGCCGTGCCCGACGTCTTCAAGGACGACGTGGATCTGAACCATGCGATGCTCGAAGCGAAGGACGACTTCAAGGTGAAGACTTTCGAGCAGAAGGAGCATCCCACGCCCGAGCAGGTGGCTGAAAACAAGCGCAAATGGGGACTCGATCCCGACGCCTGATTTCGCTCCGCCTGTAACCTTCCGGCGCCGGCAAAGCGCTCGATTTGCCGGCGCCGTTGCTTTTTTACTCGATCTGCTGCGAGCGGCGCCGGTTCTGGGCGCTTTTTACCGGAAAAGCATTAAACCTTACGCGCTTTTAGTTAAGACGGACGCGCGCGCTCGCGCTCAGAGCAGTTTCTTCTGTCCGTGCTTGAAACCACCCTGCTCGCCGATCGCCCCGGGCCGTTCGCGTTCCCGCTTTCTGCCCCGTCCCGAGCGTTCACGCGGGCGGGTTTCGGTCGGCACTATTTCCACCGAGCGCAGGAAGCCTTCGCCCGACGAGCGGGTGCTCACCAGCGGGTCGTCTTTTAGCGCGAGATGGATGATACGCCGATCGCGCGGCGGCATCGGGTCGAGCTTTACCGGCTGATGCTCTCGCTTGGCCCGCTCGCCCATCGAGAGCGCCATCCGTTCCAACTGCTGGCGGCGGCGCGCCCGGTAGGATTCGGTGTCGAGCACGATCGGCATCCCGTCCTTGATCCGGCGGGAGGCCACGCGATTGACGAGGTACTCGAGCGCGTCAAGGGTCTGGCCGTGGCGTCCAATGAGGATTCCCGAGCCGTCGCCCTTGATTTCAAGCTCGATCGATTCGGGATCGGAGCCGACGCGCTCCACCTCGGCCGTCTCGCCCATCAGTTCCAGGATTCGTTTCAGGATCGAGATAGCCTCGCGCACCTGCTCATCGACGTTTGCGACCTGGCGCGCGCCCTCGGTGGCCTCTTCCTCGTCTGTTTCATCGGCGCGCGGTTGCGGAGCGCGACGCGGCGGCTCGGCTTCGCGCGGGCGCACGGGCTCAGGGCTGGTTGCGGGCTTTGGAGCGGTCGGCGGCGGGGCAGCCTGGGCCTCGGAGTCGGCAGCCCGGGAAGGCTTGGGCGGCATGGGGGGCGCCGGAGGCGGTTCAGCCACGCCGCTTCGGGCCTCGGACGGCGCTTTGCGGACTACGCGGACTCGCGCGTCGCGAGCGCCGAGGCCAAGCACGCCCGCGCGTGGAGTCGCCAGGATCTCGATCGCGACGTCGTCTTCGGCGGCGCCGAGCTTTTCCAGCGCCTCGCTTATCGCCTGTTCAACCGTCGGTGCAGTTACTTCGATAGAATCACTGTTGCTCATGTCGCAGGAGCCGTCTGCCTGAATTCCCGGTTGAGAAAAACCTGCTGGATAATACCGAGTATGTTGGAAGCGAAATAGTAGAGCGAGAGTCCAGCCGGAAAGTTCACCAGAATAACCGTGAACACCACCGGCATCAGCATCATCATCTTCTGCTGGTTCGGATCGGGCGAGCTCGGGGTCATCCACTGCTGGACGAAGGTGCTGATTCCCATCAACAGGACGAGCACCGGGATCCCGTGGCAGTGCATGTACGGGATCCTCGGCATCCAGGACACCGGGTAACAGTCCGGCGCCGACAGATCTCTTATCCACCAGATGAACGGCGCATGTCGCAGTTCCACGGCGTTAAGCAGCGCCTCGTACAGGGCGATGAAGATTGGGAACTGGATCAGCATCGGCGCGCATCCGCCGAGCGGGTTCACGTGGTTGCGCTTGTACAGGTCCACCATCTCCCGCTGCATCCGCTCCGGCTCGTCCTTGAACTGCGCCCGTATCTTTTCCATCTGCGGGGCGAGCCGCTGCATCTTCATCATCGACCGCATTCCCTTGATCGACATCGGAAGCATCAGCATCCGCACCGCCAGCGTGAGCAGGATTATGTCCCACCCCCAGTTCGGGGTGAAATCATGAAACAGTTTGAGCACTCTCAGGAACGGCAGCGACAGGAAGCCGAACCATCCGAAATTGATCGCCTCGTGCAGCTTCGGACTAATCGCGTCCAGCACTTCGAGAGCCTTTGGCCCCAAAAAGACGCGCGTCCGCAGCGTGCTCGCGTTGGGAAACAGCAGTTCGGCGGTCGCGTCGTTGCCCGAAAGCCTGCTCGAAAGGACCCCGTAAGTGGGAGTTTCGGGCAGGAAAACCGCGAGGAAATAACGGTCACCGAAACCAGCGTAAGTAATCTCGCCGGTCATCGCCTGGAATCCCTTTTTGAGCGCCGACTGGGCGTCGGCCACCACCTTCGACCCGACGTCCGCCTGAATCTCCGGGATATCGTAATAGCCGTCCGTCCGCTCGGTCATCGGCTGCGTCATCGAAACCCCGACCGCCTTGATCGGCGCGCTGCCCCCGCTCGCGCTCACGGTCATGTCGATTAGGTAGCTCGAACCGCTCACGACGAACGTCTTGACCAGGCGCATCCCGGTGCCGGTCTGGGCAGTGAAGGTTAGGGTCGCGCGCTGCGAGCCTTTCAGTTCGACTTTCGCCGGGGCGTCGGTCGTATAGACAAGGCCGCGATCGCTCGCGGTGTGGTCGTCGGTCTGGATCACCGCCGCGAGCGGGAAGATCCCGCCGCTTGCCGGCCGTATCATCTCATAGGGAGGGCTGTTGGGTGCGGCCGTCTCTCTATACCTGAGCAGTTGAAAGCTTTTGAGCCGCGCACCGTCGCTGGTGAAGACCGCCCTGAATAGATCGGTCTTGACCTCGATCAGCCGTTCGGGCGCGGTCGAAGGTGGGGGCGCAAGCGTCGTTACAGCGGGCGCGCCCGCCACCGCTGCCGGGGCCCCAGGTCTCGTGCCCGGCGTCGCCGTCTCGGAAGGCGCGCCCGGCGCGCGGGCCTCGTGCTCCGGATGCGTCGGGTACATGCGCTTGAGGACGAGCTCCTGGTACGCGAAGACCAGTCCCAACGACAGGACAATAGCGATTAGAACTCTGCTGGTATCCAAACCCGTGGTTTCCTTGGAATATCAGGAGCCGTGCCCTGCTAATGCGCGCTTTGGCACCGGATCGTACCCGTGACCGCCCAACGGATGGCATCGCACGAGCCGCCCGGCGGCCATCACGATTCCCCTCAATACGCCATGCTCGCGGATGGCTTGTGCCGCGTAAACCGAGCAGCTTGGTTGGAAGCGGCACGCATTTCCGAACAGCGCGACTACCAGCGGCGACAGGAACCTGCGATAGCTCCATAGCGCCCCGAGCGCGAGCGCTCGCGGCACTGCTCCGGCGAATCGTGTTCCGCGGCGTAAAGCACCAGCCATCGGCTAACTCCCCGATAATTTTCTCACAATACTGTGCGTGGCCGCAGCAAGCTCGGCGAGTACCTGGGGCATCGCGAGCTCGCCCGCTCCGGGCCGCGCTATCACTATCATAGACGTTCGCGCGGGAAGTGTCGGCCTGAGCGTCAGCCGAAAGCATTCGCGCACCCGGCGCTTGAGTCGGTTCCGCGCCACGGCGTTTCCTATCCGGCGCGAGACGGTGATCCCGAGGCGTGAACGGTCGTCGTCCGCGAGCCGACCCGCGTATACCACGAAGTGCGCGCTTTGAGCACGCACACCCGTGCGTTGCAGACGGCGGAACTCGGAGCTGCGATGGAGCCGGTCGGCGGCCGAGAAGCTCTGCGCCTTGCGGACAGGATTTCTCAGCCGGGCTGCTTGGGTGGAATCGTGACGGTGAGGCGATGGCGGCCCTTGGCGCGCCGACGCTTGAGAACGTTGCGCCCGCTCGTCGTCGCCATCCGCGCCATGAAGCCGTGGGTCCGTTTTCGTCGGCGGTTGTGAGGCTGGAAGGTCCTTTTCATCGGTCTTGACCAAGGTAAACGACTGCCTGGCCCGGCACCGGGCCACGGTCGAAATCAGAAATTCTATGCGCCGCAGGCTTTTCCAAGTTTCGAATCAGCTATCGAACCACACGGCGCACCGCGGGGCAAGGGCTCGGACCCAACGTTTCGTCGAATTGGCTGCCACTCCCCGACGATGGCGCGCGATGATACTCTGATGGACGCTCCGCCGTGTACGTCCAGGACACGATCGTCGCTCCAGCAACTGCGCCCGGCCAGGGCGCCGTAGCAATCGTCCGCCTTTCGGGGGTGCGGGCGCTCACGATTCTCGACTCGCTATGGCGACCGCTTCGCGCCGGCACCAAACCCGAGCCGCGCAGGATGGTGCTGGGTGAGGTTATCGACCCCGCCACGGGGGCCATTCTGGACCGCGCGATAGCCGTCCGGATGCCCGGTCCCCGGACCTTCACCGGCGAGGATGTCGCGGAGCTTCATTGCCACGGCGGCACGTACCTGGTCAGGCGCATTCTCGGAGCCGCGATGGCCGTCGGGGCGCGGATGGCGGAGCCGGGTGAGTTCACCCGGCGCGCGTTTCTGAACGGGCGGATCGATCTTACCGAGGCGGAAGCGATCGCGGACCTCGTCGCCGCGCGTGGCGAAGGCGCGCTAAGGCTCGCACTCGACCAGATGACCGGCTTACTTGGCGAAAAAATAACGAAGCTCAGGGGGCAACTAATCTCGATCCGTGCCCATCTGGAAGCCGAGATAGATTTCGCCGACGAAGATATCGATCTGCCGGGACGTGGCGAAATTGCATCATCCGTAGAGAGCCTCGCCGAGGATGTAGCGGTTTTGCATCAAAGTTTCGTCGCCGGTCGAATCGCTCGCGAGGGCGCACGCGCGGTTATCCTCGGAAAGCCCAACGCCGGCAAATCCAGCGTGCTGAATCTTCTGCTCGGAATCGAGCGCTCGATAGTAACCGCCGTTCCCGGTACCACCCGCGACGTGATCGAGGATTCTATCCAGCTCGGTCCCTTGACCCTCGTCCTGCAGGACACCGCCGGCGTCCGGGAGAGCACGGACGAAGTCGAAAGTATCGGAATTGCGCGGACTTTCAGGTCGCTGGCCGAAGCAGACCTGGTGCTGGCCGTGTTCGACGCGTCGCGCCCGCTCGACCCCGATGACGCGCTTGTTATCGAGCGATGCCACGGGCGAAGCGGCGTCGCGCTGCTCAACAAGTGCGACCTTCCGCCCGTGATCCGGCCCGACGACCTTCGGGGGGCGGGACTCGCGATGCCGATAGTGCCGTTCTCGGCGCGTCGAGGCGACGGGCTGGAATCGCTCCGCACGGAGATCGTCCGGCTGGCCGAGGAGATAGCTGCGCCGGGGGTCGCCGCGGGTGTCGCAATCTCCCGCGAACGCCATCGCGCCGCGCTGGGCCGCGCCCTGCAGGCACTGGCGGCGGCGCGCGAGAGCCTCAAGGCCGCCATGCCGCCCGAGATCGTGGCCGTTGACATCGGGGCGGCCGCCGACGCACTCGGCGAAATCACCGGGGAGATCCATAGCGAAGACGTCCTGGACGTGATTTTCCGCGAGTTCTGTATAGGAAAATGAGCGGCTCGGGCGGGTTGGGATACCCGGTAATAACTGTTAGGCAGAAATATCTACTGAATGTAGAGGCACGGTTGCCCAAGGCGCACGGTGCGTAATAAGGTCAGGGCTCGCGCTATGACATACGACGTTATCGTGGTCGGTGCCGGCCACGCCGGAATCGAGGCGTCGCTCGCCGCAGCAAGGATGGGCGCGCGGACGCTGATGCTCACGCTCAACCTGGATCATATCGGCCAGATGTCGTGCAATCCCGCCATCGGCGGGATCGGCAAAGGGCACCTGGTGCGCGAGATCGACGCTCTCGGCGGCGAGATGGGTGTTGCGATAGACGAGACCGGAATCCAGTTCCGCTTTCTCAATACGCGCAAGGGCCCCGCCGTGCGCGCGCGCAGGGCCCAGGCCGACAAGGCCGCGTATCGCGCCCGGATGAAGCGGGTGCTCGAGTGCACGCCCAATTTGCAGATACGCCAGGCCAGTGTCGAGCGGCTGATAGTTGAAAACCGACGGGTCGTCGGCGTTGAGTCGCAAATTGGCGAGACTTTCATGGGCCGCTCGGTCGTGCTCACGACCGGGACGTTCCTGAAGGGGCTGGTTCACGTCGGTGAGCGTAACTATCCAGCCGGGCGCGCGGGTGATTTCGCCGCATTGGGACTGAGCGAGCATCTGCGCGAGCTTGGTTTCCGGATCGGTCGGCTCAAGACCGGAACCTGTCCGCGGCTCGACGGGCGCACTATCGATTACTCGGAGCTGGAAGTTCAGCCCGGCGACGATCCGCCGCCAGCGTTCTCCTTTCGCACTGCGCGTATCGAGCAGACCCAGATTCCCTGCCATCTTACGTTTACCAACGCCGAAACGCATCGGATAATCCGCGAGAATATCGGGCGCTCGCCGATGTATTCGGGCATTATTCAAAGCCGCGGGCCGCGCTACTGCCCGTCGGTCGAAGACAAGGTGATGCGCTTCGCGGGCAAGGAACGGCATCAGGTTTTCCTCGAACCCGAGGGACGCGATACGGTCGAAGTCTATCCCAACGGGCTTTCGACGAGCCTGCCGTTCGACGTGCAACTCGCGATGGTGCGCTCGATAAAGGGTCTTGAGCGGGCGGAGGTGATGCGTCCCGGATACGCGATCGAATACGACTTCTCGGATCCGACCCAGTTGAATTCATCGCTCGAAACGCGGCTGGTCGCGGGGCTTTTCTTCGCCGGGCAGATAAACGGCACGACCGGCTACGAAGAAGCGGCTGCGCAGGGGTTGATTGCGGGAATAAACGCAGCGCTTTCGGTAAGGAACGAGCCGCCGCTCGTTCTCGGACGCGAACAGGCTTACATTGGGGTGATGATCGACGACCTGGTGACGCGTGGGATCGGCGGAGAGCCGTACCGGATGTTCACCTCGCGGGCGGAGTATCGGCTAATTTTGCGGGAAGATAACGCAGATCGGCGGCTCATGCCGATAGGCGAACGGCTCGGACTTGTCGGCGCGGCCGCAAGCGAGCGGCTTCGGCGAAAGAGCGAGCTGGTTAGGGCGGAAATCGAGCGTTTGCGGGCCGCGGTAATTACCCGTAGCGACGAGAACAACGCAATTTTGCAGGAAAATGGCTCGTCCCCGATAAACCAGGCAGTCCGCGCGATAGAACTGCTCAGGCGGCCGGAAATTTCATACCGGGTGGCGCTCCGGATGGCCGGGCTTGAGCCGATGCTCGACTTCGACCAGGCCGCCGAGCTCGAAATTGAGGTAAAGTACGACGGCTACGTGCGCCGGCAGATGGAGGCGGTCGAGCGCTTCAAACGCCTGGAGGATACGCCGATACCCAAGTGGCTGGATTTCCGTGCTGTGCGGGGCCTGTCGACGGAAGTGCAAGAGCGTCTGTCGAGGTCCCGGCCGCGATCGCTTGGACAGGCGGCGCGGATGCCGGGGATCACCCCGGCGGCGGTTTCGCTGCTGGCTGTGCACTTGAAGGCCGGGCACGCACGCTGAGACAGCCAATTGTTTCACGTGAAACGACGGCGCGAGCTTCTTACCGCGAGTGGGCTGCGAATAATCGGCGCCGCGGTTCGCGACCGGGTGGTCCAGCGCCTCGCGAAATTCGGCTATACTCCCGCCGAGCCGGAGAAATTCCCCGAACGCGTCGCGAAGTTCGCTGAAAACCTAGCCCTCTGGGGCGCAACGACCAGCCTCACCGCCCGACCTGACGATCCGGCGGAAATAGCCTTCCATGTAATTGACAGCCTGATGCCCGCGGTTATCGCGGCGGGACCGGAGCGCGCGCTGCTCACGGGGGCTTTTGCAGCCGGCCGCAAGGTGCTCGACGTGGGAAGTGGCGCCGGGTTTCCAGGCCTTATTCTCGCCGCGGCGACACGGGCGTCCTTCACCTTGGCAGAGTCACGCCGTAAGCGCGCAAGCTTCCTCTCGGTCGCAGCCGCCGAGATGGGACTGGTCAACGTTACGATCGAAACCGCCCATGTCACGCCCTCGCGGCGAGCACCCCAGTTCGACGTCGTCACGGCGCGTGCGGTTGGTATAACGGGCAGCTTCTATGCGCTTGCGAGTGCCGCGCTTCGTCCCGCGGGGCTGGCGATACTCTACGCAAGTCCGTCGCAACGGCTCGGCCTTGACGCCGCGAGTGCGGCGGGATTGAGCGAATATGCGCGGCACCCATACGCGGTCGAGCGCGACGGTGCGATGGTCGAAAGAGTGCTTGCGATCTGGCGCAAGCGCTAAAATCTCGGACACGCGGAAAAAAGTGGTGCCGGCTCGCGGGTTTGGCAGGCTCGCGCGAGTAAAAGTTTGATTTTGCGAAGGGCTCGCGTAGATTAAGTGATGTCGGTCCGGTTTCACGTGAAACAATACAGCGTCGGATCTCGATGTGGGGTGGTTGGAAGTGGGGCGGGTAATAGCGATCGCTAACCAGAAAGGCGGCGTCGGCAAGACGACCACCGCTATCAATCTGGCGGTCGCTCTCGCGCAGTCGGGACGCAGCGTCCTTCTCGTCGACCTCGATCCCCAGGGCAACGCCACTTCGGGCCTCGTTTCATCCGCGGAGGCCCGCGAAGAAATAAGACAACGCAAAAGCATCTATCAGGCGCTCGTCCTCGACGTGCCCCTCTCCGAGATTGTCCTCCAGGTCCGGCCCAGCCTGGCTCTTGCGGCTGCCAGTCCCGAACTGGTCGGCGCCGAGATAGAGCTTGTCACAATGGAAGGCCGGGAGCGGCGTCTGCTTGCACTGTTGGGCGCCGAGGCACGACAATATAACTATGTTTTGCTGGACACGCCGCCCTCGCTCGGCCTCCTGACCCTGAACGCCCTGGTTGCTGCCGACTCCGTGTTGGTACCAATGCAGTGCGAGTACTACGCGCTCGAAGGTCTCACCTCCCTGCTGGGAACAATCGGGCGCGTACAATCGAGGTTTCGGCCGACTCTCGAAATCGAGGGCCTGGTGCTCACGATGTTTGATGCGCGCAACCGCCTGAGCCACGAGATTTCACGCGAGGTCAGACAGCATTTCCCGCACAAGGTCTTCAAGGCCGTGATACCGCGCAACGTGAGGCTCTCGGAAAGCCCAAGTCACGGGCTGTCCGTGCTCGAGTACGAACCCAGGTCGGCCGGTGCCGAAGGCTACCGGGCGCTGGCCCAGGAGATTCTGGCGCGCGAGGACGCCGTCGGTGTCCATTGAGGAGGAGAGAAGATGATTCGTAAGCCTTTGGGCCGCGGTCTGGACGCTCTTATCGGCGGCGATGCCGGGAACGCAGCTCGGCCGCGCGAGGCCGGCCCGGGCGTTACGATGACGCCGGTCGCGCAGATAGTTCCGGGTCCCTATCAGCCGCGCCAGCGTTTCAACCCCGAGAGTCTCGAAGAGTTGCGCCGCGCGATCGAGAGCCAGGGGATTATCGAGCCGTTGATTGTCCGGCCCACGGCCGGTGCGGCCGACGGCGCGCGCTACGAGTTGATCGCTGGCGAGCGCAGGCTGCGCGCGGCCCGCGCCGCCGGGCTTGACGCCGTGCCGGTTATCGTGCGCGAGCTGGACGATCGCGCGGCGCTCGAGATGTCGCTGGTCGAGAACCTTTCGCGCGAGGAGCTGAACGCGGTCGAGGAGGGGCGGGCGTTTGCCCGCCTGAGCCGCGAGTTCGGGCTCAGTCACGATCAGATTGCCGCGCGAATCGGCAAAAGCCGCCCGTATGTCAGCAACGCTATCCGGCTTCTTGACCTGCCCGAGCCGGTGCTCGAAATGATCGCCGAGGGAAAGCTGACTGCGGGACAGGCCCGGCCGCTGCTTGCGCTGCCGACCGCCGAGGCGCGGCTTTCCGCGGCGCGCAGGATAGTCGAAGGCGGAATCAACGCGCGCGGCGCGGAGGAGCTCGCTTCGGCCCATCGCCGGCGCAATGGTGGCGCGTCGCGCGGCGCTAACCACGCTTCCGATCCCAATCTGAGCGCGCTCGTCGAGGACCTCCAGCGCGCGCTCAAGCGCAAGGTACGGGTGGTTCGTCGGCGCGGAAAAACTCCCGGCCGCCTGGAGATTGATTACTACGACGACAACGATCTGACGGCGCTGGCGGCCACGCTCGCGGCGGCCGGTTCGCGCCTTGCCTCCGCGCGTCAATGAAGAACCGCCCGCCGACGGCCGCACACGAGGTGCGGCGATGCGCCTGGGCGCGCGGCGCGCTTGCGCTCGCCTATCATGACGAGGAATGGGGCGTCCCACTCCACGACGACCGGCGCCTGTTCGAGTTCCTGGTGCTCGAAGGGGCGCAGGCCGGACTTAGCTGGGACACGATTCTTGGAAAGCGCGAGAACTACCGAAACGCGTTCGCCCGGTTCGATCCGCAAGCGGTCGCGCGGTTCGACGAGCGCGCGGTCGAGCGCCTGCTCGCCGATCCGGGAATCGTGCGCAACCGTCTGAAAATCCTTTCGGCGATTCGAAACGCCGAAATGTTTCTTCGCGTGCGGGAGGAGTTCGGAAGTTTCGACGCCTACCTCTGGCGGTTCGTGGACGGCAGGCCCAGGCGCAACGCGTGGCGCTCGGCCAGTCAGGTTCCCGCACGCAGTCCAGAGTCCGACGCGCTGAGCAAGGAGCTTAAGCGCCGCGGCTTCACTTTCGTCGGCTCAACCATCTGCTACGCCTTCATGCAAGCGGTCGGGATGGTCAACGACCACCTGGTCGACTGTTTCCGCTACCGCGAGATTGGCTAAGCGACGGCAAGGATGCGGGCGCTCGAGCGCCGGGCCAGCGGCGGGTGCGTGCGAGCAGGTGCTTGCTCGAGGAGGATGTAACCTCGCGGGTCTCGCGGTGATTGTTAGCCTGGGATAGCTCTTGGTAAAGGCCCACGTACAGGAGGAAGAATTAGAGGCATGAGTGACAATCTGCCCTTGGACGGGATGCGGGTGATCGAGCTCGGAGAGGGGATCAGCGCGGCGTTCTGTACACGGATGCTGGCCGGTCTCGGCGCGGAGGTATGGAAAATAGAGCGGCCGGGACTGGGTGATCGAGCCAGGCGCACACCCGACCTCGACGGTACCGAATGCGACAGCGAAGCCAATCCGCTTTTTCTGTATCTGAACACTGGCAAGAAGAGCGTCACGCTCGACCTGCACGACCATCGCGGGCGCGATCTGCTTGTGGCGCTGGTGGCCAAGGCCGACTGCGTGGTCGAAAACATGCTGCCGCGCGAATGGGCCGCGCTCGGCATGGAACCGGGACGGCTGCGAGACCAGAAGCCCGCGCTGGTCGTCACCTCGATAACCCCATTCGGCCAGACCGGTCCGTATCGTGATTTCGAGGCAACCAATCTGATTGAGTTTGCGATGGGCGGCCAGATGGCGTTGACCGGCGAGCCTTCGCGCGAGCCGCTGGTAAATGGCGGTTCGCAGGCCGAGTATCAGGGCGGGCTTCACGCGCTGCCCGGGACCCTTGCCGCGCTGGCGCGGGCGAGGGCAACCGGACAGGGGGAGCATCTGGACATTTCCATCGTCGAGTGCCAGGCAAGCACGCTCGAAACGGCCAATCCCGCCACGGTTGCTCTGGATTCACCAACCTCGAATCAATGGAAAACGCGCCGCGGGAATATCATCTCGGCGACCTGGGCGCTGTACCAGACCGCCGACGGATACGCCGGGCTGTACTATCTGCCGCGCCAGTATCCCAAGGTGTTCGACCTCATCGGACAGCCGGAGCTGCTTCACGACGACCGATTCAAGGATCCACAAACGGCGCTCCAGACCAATGATGAGCTGGTCGCGATAATCAGTGGATATTTCCTCGAGCACGGGAAGTTCGAACTGTTCGAACGCGCGGCGCGTCAGAGGGGCTGCGTGGGTTTTGTCGCCTCGATAGCCGAGGCGCTGAATTCGCCGCAGGAAGCCGCGCGCAATTTCTTCGCCCGCGTCACTCATCCGCGCGCCGGAACCTATAATGAACCCACGGCTCCGTGGATTCTCAATGACGGAGAGCGCGATCTTCAGTTTCACATCGCCGGTCCCGCGCCGCTACTCGGCGAGCATACCGCCGAGGTGCTGAGCGCGGAACTCGGTCTTTCTGACGCAAAGCTCAAGGAACTCTCGCAGGCAGGGATTATCTGACCGATGGCTAAATCAGGACTTCCGCTTGAAGGAATACGGGTTCTCGATCTGACCCAGGCGTGGGCCGGACCGATGGCGACCAAGACGCTCGCCGATCTCGGTGCCGAGGTAATAAAGATCGAAGCACCCGGTCATCACGACTTCATCCGCGATTTCTTCGACAAGGATACGGCTCCGCCGCGACCGTACAACGCGAGCGGCTATTTCAACGAGATCAATCGCAACAAGCTCGGCGTGGCGATCGAATTCACGCGCCCCGAGGGCCGCGAGCTGGTGCTCGCGCTGGCGGAACATTGCGACGTCATGATCGACAACTCGCGCCCCGGGGTGCTCAAGACTCTCGGTCTCGACGAGAGCGCCGTACGGCGCCGAAACCCCAACATGATCATTGCGTCGATGCCGGGTTATGGCGGGCGCGGCCCGCAGAGCGATTATCCAGTGTACGGGCCTGCGATGGAGCATACCGCGGGTCTTACCTCGTTCACCGGCTATCTCGATTCAACCCCGCAGAAAACCGGTATCAGCTACGGCGACCCTGTCGGCGGCATCTCGACGGCCTCCGCCATCATTGCGGCGATTCTGTATCGTCGCCGCACGGGCAAGGGCGTCACGATCGACGTCTCCCAGCGTGAGGCACTCGAAGCCCTGATCGGCGAGGCGCTGGTCAGCTATTCTCTTTACGGCCGCGAACCGCGGCGCCAGGGCAATCGCAATGCCTCAATGTCGCCGCACGGCGTATTTCCGACGTTGGGGCGCGCGGCAGGAGCAGATCATTGGATTGCGATCGCGGTACGCAGCGACGAGGAATTCGCGCGTCTCGCCCGCCTGATGGGCGATCCGCCATGGGCCCGCGAATTTAACACGCTGGCCGAACGCAAGCGGCGCGAAGACGAGCTCGAAGAGCACATCGCCCAGTGGACGATTCGCTTTGAACGCTACGAGCTGATGCATCGGCTCCAGGCCGAGCGCATTGCGGCGGGCGTGGTGCTGAGCCCGCGCGACCTGCTGAGCGACCCTCATTTCAAGGCGCGCAACTTCTATCCGCTCATCGACCATCCAGACCACGGGCGCCAACCGGTCAGCGCGCCCGTCTTCCGCGCAAGCGAGACGCCGACGGGCATCAGGCGTCCGGCGCCGTGCTTCGGCCAGCACACCCGCGAGGTTCTTGGGCGACTGCTCGGCCTGAGCGACGCGCAGATCGAGGATTTGCGGGGGAAGGGGATAATTGCCGACGTGCCGAGCGTGTATCGGGGCTGACCTGGAAAGTTGGGCGCGATAGCGGGCGAGCCTGTCGTTATGCCCGGCCGGCAGGTCCCGATACGCGCGCAGCCGGGTCAGGACCGCCCCGATTCTTGCGCCATACGCTCGCTGGAACGGTTACATAACGCCGCCGTGGTTGCCCGGCGCCGCTTCCAGACCTTTGCTGCGTCGCCGGCCCTCCGAGCCCGCCGCGTCGTGGTATACGGCTGACACATACTCAGGCAAAACCTGCCGGTTTCACCAAGGGGCACGCGTGGCGATGCGTGGCGAAGCGGACAGGCGCGCGTAAATCTTGCCGCGATGGAGCAGCACGAGATGGCGGTTGCCGTGCGAGGAAGTGAGCACCGGGGTAAGGCCGAGCGCGCGCGACTGGTTTTCGCGCCACACGCTTGCGGGAACGATTATGTAACCGGGCGGCGCGTCGGCCAGCGGTCCGCGCAGTTCGGGCGCATTGCGATCGAGGTAAAAGAGCAGTGGCGCTATCTCTTCGCGGAAGCCGTAGGTGTAAAGCGGCTCTTTCGGACCGACGGCGCGGTTGATGTCGCGCGCCGCCAGGCGATAGGAATCGCCTGCGCAATCGCGCGCCTCGCGGTACGGAATATAGAAAAAATTGAAGACGATCGCGGCTGCGGCGATCGCGACGTAGCCGCCGACAACCAGTCGCCGCCCGTAGCGAATCGCAAGCCCGCGCACAAGCCACGCCAGCATCACGGCCGCCGCCGGCCATAGCGGCAAGAGGTAGGAACGGCGCTTGTACGCGGCGATATTGAAGAAGACCACGGTCACGAGCCAGAAGATTGCGCACAGTCGAGCCGCTTCACGCGCGGCGTCCGGGCGCTCGTCCGGCGCCGGGACTATCGGCCTGCCGCAGAGCAGGGCAAGTACCGCGACCGGCACGAGCAGGCTGAACGGGGCCGAGTTCAGCAAAAGCGGCTTGACGTAATACCATGGCGCCATCGTGCCCAGCGTGCCGAAGAAGCGGCCAAAGTTCTCGCTGCCGATCTGGCGGTCAAGGAACCCGTAGCGCCCTCCGACCCAGCACGCGAAATACCAGCTTCCCGAGAGCACCAGCGCGAATACCAGCGCGGGTGGGTCGAGCCGCCTAAGCGCCTCGGCGAAGCGCCCTTCGACGATCACGTAAATCGCCATCGCGCCGACCGGCAGGATTGCGCCCACGGGACCCTTGGCAAGCACGCCGCATCCGATGGCCAGCGCCGCAAGATACTGAAAGCCGCGCCCGCGATCCCATCGTATCTGGTGCGCTTCGCCCTCGGCCGGCTTGGGTCCGAGCCACCAGAACAGGCTGAAGAGCGCAAGAGCCTCAAAGAAGGCAAGCGTCATATCGACCCGCCCGTAGCGTCCCTCGGAGATGTACTGGTAGGAGCCCGCCAGCGTCAGGCCCGCGACCAGCGCGCCGTCCAGACCGAGGATTCCGTACGCGAAGAGCATCGTGAGGACCACCCCGGCGGTCGCGTACAGGACCGAGGGCAGCCGGAGGTTGAACGCGGTGACCCTGCTGAAACCGAGGAGGCGATCGATTGCAGTTGCGGTCCAATGGAACAGCGGCGGCTTGTACATCGGGACGCGGCCGTTCTCGAGCGGGAAGAGGAGCTTGCCGCGCTCGACCATCTGCTGGACGAAGACGGCTTCAACCGCCTCGTTGCCGCTGCAGACGTCGCGACGGCCGAGGCGGTAAAGTGTCAGACACAGCATCACGGCGACGAGCGCGCCGAAGACGAGCCACGGGCGGCGCACGAGGACGCTTTCGCGGCCCGTGGGCCCGGCGTTTTTTTCCAAAAATCCCGCCATCGCTCAAACACTACGGGAGGTCGAGTCTGAAAATACTCAGCCTGGCTATGCGCGAGGCATCGTAGCCGCGCCATTTCGCGGACGCGACAGCCTTGGGGCTTACGCGCCGGAACTTCATCCGAAGGAAAAACCGCGCCGCGCGCTCTTCGCTGGTGCAGGCGAAGACGTACTTGAGCCTTCGCGCCCGTGCTTCCTTGATGACTTCGCTGACCAGCTGCGCGGCGACGCCTTCGCCCTGGAAGCGCGTCAGCGTGTAGAGCGCGGTTATCTCGCCTGCGCGGTCGCGCCGGTAGGGCTCGGTGAGCAGAGAGCATACGCCGGCCAGATGCTCGTCGCCGACCCGGTATCCGAAACACGACGGCAGGATGGACGCGATCTGGTCGGGGCTGCGATGGAGCAGAAAGCCTTCGTCCTGGCCGCGCATGATGAGCGCCTCGACCTCTTCGAAATCGTCGATCGAAATCGGCAGCGCCGAGCCGTAGGGAGCGAGCGTGAACAGGGTGCCGGCGCCGAGGAAACTGAAAAGCTCCTCGTAAACGTTGCGCGGTGAGACCAGGTTTACCGAGCCAACGCCGTCGCGAAGCGCTTCGGCCGCAAGCCGCAACACCTTGCGCCTTAGACCTGGCTTGACCCGCTTGAGCGCGCGCCCGATGCGCTTGGACTCGACGAAGGACAGGCGCTCGCCGTTGTCGTCGACAAGCCCGCCCTCGCGGTCGAGCAGAAGCAGTTTGAAAACGCGGAGCCGGCTCGCCAGCTCCTGGGCAAAGACCAACAAATCCTCGGGATCGTCGGTGCTGGTCGAAGCGACGACGATCGAGCCCGCCTTGAGAGCTTTCCAGATTCGGGCGACCGCCGAGTCGGGCGGATAAGGTCGCGTGCGTAGCCCGACCGAGGGGTCGAACACCGGCGGAGGTTCCGACGGCGCCATCCTGCCCATCCGGCGCATCAGCCGCCCGAGCGCGCTCGCCGAGACGATCACGATGCATCGGGTTTGATTGCGGCGCAGTTCGCGCAGCGTGCGCATCAGCGAGTCAAGCTCCGTGACGCGCTCGCCGCTCGGGGGGATCAGGGCAAACAGCAGGCTCTTGCCGTAGAACTCCTCGAGATAGAAGGTCTTTTCGGAAAACACCGGCGCGCCGCGTCGACGCCGGGGCGCGGTTTCGTCCATCTCCATCGCGATCGTCTGCTCCGCGGTCACAGCTCGCAGGCCGCGCATGTCGACCGGGCCGGCAAACGAACCGATATCTTCCAGACCCGACGCAAGCGAGGGGCACGGACGGCATATCCAGGGACGGGAGCGTTCAATTCGGGATTAAGGCCGCTTTTCCTCGGCCGCCAGCACCTCGGCCGGCTCGACCGCAAAGGCTATCGGCAGCGAAGGTTTGGAGGAAGCAATGTCCTGGAGCGTGGTGTCGGAAAAGACCTCGAGGAGCAGGCGCTGGCCTTTTTCCCACACCCGGTACATCCGGCAGCTCGGCTGAAGCGCACATGAGCTGGAACCGTCGGTACATACGTTGAGCGTAATCGGGCCCTCGACCGCCTCGATAATGTCGCGGAAGGTGATTGCCGGCGCAGGTCGCGCGAGCTGATAGCCGCCCCCCGGACCGCGGCGCGCGTTGACCAGTCCGCGACGCATGAGGTCGCGAATCACCTTCTCGAGGTAGTACTTGGGGATATGCTCGTGATGAGCGATCTCGGTGCCGCGAGCGATGCCGCCGGGGCGATCCGCAAGGTAGATCATGGCCCTGAGCGCGTACTCGATCTTGCGCGGAATCTGCATCAGGCTCATGGCCATCCTCCGTGTAGCGGCGAACTCACTCGCTGGTCTCCGCTCCCTGGGCGCATCCTATCGGCCTGCCGCGGCAAGCGCACCCCGCTCCTGGAGCATGCGCTCGACGTACTTGGCCATCATGTCGCTTTCGACGTTGACCCTGTCGCCCGGTCCTTTGGTTCCGAGCGTCGTGACCTTGAGCGTGTGCGGGATCAGCGCACAATTGAAGCGCCGTCCGCGAATTCCAAACGTGGTCAGGCTGATACCGTCGATCGCGATCGAGCCTTTTTCGACCAGGTAGCGTGCTTCGTTCGCGGGAACCTCGAAGGTAAACAGCTTCGAGTCGCCCTCGGGCTTGATCGAGACGATTTTGCCTACGCCGTCCACGTGTCCCGCGACCAGATGGCCGTTGATTCGCTGTGCGAGCGTCAGGCACCGCTCCAGATTCACCCGGTCGCCGGGCTTGAGTTCGCCGAGCACTGTGCGGCGAAGCGTCTCTGCACTGACGTCGAGTCTTAGCCGGCCGCGGGCCTTGCTCACGATCGTCAGGCATGCGCCGTTGACCGATATCGAATCGCCGATCTTCATTTTTGCAGCGGGAAGCGCGGTCTGGAGCTCGAGCACGGCTCCTTTTTCGGTATGCTTGACGCTGGTTACGACGCCAAGATCCTCAATAATCCCCGTGTACATGTCTTGCTTCCTGCAGAGGCCCCGCGAAATACAAGGTCGGCGAATAAAAACCCAGAAAAATCATATCTTTTGATCCAGTGGCTCCGCAACACGCGCAAGCGTGTCAAGCCGGTATCGGGTCGGTCAAGCGGGTGGTCAGCCGGGGCAGAGTTGACTAAGCTCTGGGCTCATGGCCAGGCCGCACGATGGTAAAATCTGCGCGCTTTTGTTCGACTTCGGCGGGACTCTCGCCTTTCTGGATTTCGAGATGCTTGCCGCCGAGCTTTCCCGGCCCGGGCGCCGTCTCGACGCTGCCCGGCTGGAGGAGGCCGAGTATCGGGGCCGCGCCGCGCTTGACCGGCGTCTTCTCGCCGACCCCAGCAGCGACGTCAACCAGGCCTATGACGGCTTCATGCGGGCGTGGATGGGCGCAGTGGGGATTTCCGACGAGGAGCTGCCGCAAGTTCGCCAGCGCCTTCGCGAACTCCACGAGCGGGAGACGCTCTGGCGGGTGGTCAGGCCGGGAACCTTCGAGGCGCTGGAGCGGATGAAGTCCGCGGGTCTTAAGCTGGGGATCGTTTCCAACGCCGACGGCAGGGTCGAGGCGGACGCGCGGCGATTCGGCCTGGCGCAGTACTTCGACGTGATAATCGATTCGGACGTGGTCGGTGTCTCGAAGCCCGACCCGCGAATTTTCCAGATAGCAATGGAGCGGCTGCAGGTCGCGCCGGAGGCAACGCTCTACGCAGGTGATATCTACTCGATCGACATGGTCGGGGCGCGGGCAGCCGGAATAACCGGCAAGCTGATCGACTGTCTCGGCCGCTACAACTGGGTCGAGCACGCAAGGATTCGGCATATCGGCGAGCTTCATCGGCCGGACGCGGACTGAGATGGCTGCGGCACGGGGCCGCAGTCCTCTCGCGCTGCGCCAAGGGGTCTCACGATGGGTACGATCAGAGAGATTGCGGAAAAGCTGTTCAACGGGGAACTGTCCGTGCGCGAGCATCATCCGCTCGCCTTCACCGGCGAATCCGAAGAGGTCGCCGCCGGGGTGATGTTCTACCGATGGTTCGCCAACTTCACGGTGGTCAGAACCGCCGAAGGGATAGTGCTTATCGACACGGGCGCCTATTTCAATCAGGCCGCGACGCTGGAACTGGTGCGGCGCTACTCGCGCGACAGGATCAACACTGCGATCTACACTCACGGGCACGTCGATCACGCGTGCGGGATGCCCGCGTTCGTGGCCGAAGCGCAGGCCAATCGCACCGCGCGCCCGCGCGTGGTTGGGCATCGCGCGGTGGGTCCGCGCTTCGACCGCTACAAGCGCACGGCGGGCTACAACAGCGTCGTCAACACGCGCCAGTTCAATCGCCCCTCGATCTGGCCGACCGACTACGTCTATCCCGACACCTACTTCGACCATCAACTGAGCGTGGTTGTCGGCGACAGCAGGTTTGAATGCCATCACGCGCGCGGCGAGACCGACGACCATTGCTGGATCTACCTGCCGCAGCAGAACGTGCTGTGCACGGGCGACCTGATCATCTGGGCGGTGCCCAACGCGGGCAACCCGCAGAAGGCGCAGCGCTACGCGCGCGAATGGGCCGAGGCGCTTCGAGCCATGGCGAAGACAGGCGCCAGCGTGCTACTGCCGGGCCATGGCTATCCGGTCTTTGGCGCAACCCAGGTTCGCCAGGTGCTCAACGATACCGCCGAATATCTCGAGACGCTGTACGCCCAGACGCTCGAAATGATGAACGCGGGGGCGTCGCTCGACGAGATAATCCACGCGGTGAAACCGCCGGAGAAACTCGCCGGCAAGCCGTACCTGCAGCCCGTGTACGACGAGCCCGAGTTCATAGTGCGCAACATCTGGCGCCTCGAGGGCGGATGGTACGACGCAACGCCGTCGCATCTTAAGCCCGCGCCCGAGGCCGAACAGGCGCGCGAGATTGCGGCGCTTGCCGGCGGAGCGAATCGGCTCGTCGCGCGGGCGCTGGAGAAGCTCGAAGCCGGAGACCTGGCGATGGCCTGCCATCTCGCGGATTGGGCCGCGATGGCCGCGCCGGACGACAGGCAGGCGCACGAGGCGCGGGTCCGCATCTACCAGGCGCGCGCCGACCAGTCGCTTTCCACGATGAGCCATGGGATTTTTCGCGCGGCGGCGCTCGAATCGGCGAAAAAGGCAGGGATCGCAGCGCCCGACGACAGCCGCAGCATGTAGGTGTCCCGCCCGCAGGGGCTCACTCGCGCGGCCTGGGCGTAACCTCGCGGAGAGATCAATCGCGCTGGTCGTCCGACTCGTCCTCGCTGCGGCGGCTCAGCTTGAAGATCTGCAATGACGACAGGATAAGACGCCATCCGGTGGGAAACTCCAACGCATTGCCCTCGATATCTGGCTCGGCCTCGATAACAACCTTGTTTCCCTGATGCCACTGGACAAGCAGCATCTTGTGCCCGATTTGGCGGCCGGTGACGCGATCGATCGCGAAATCACCGAAGAGCGTGGTGGTGCGGAGATCGGAGAAGGCCTCGCGCAGCCGCGGCTGTTCGAGGGAGCCGGCAGCCTCGATTGCGGCCCTCATGAGAAGCCCGGCGGCGTAAGCCTGCGCGGCGGGATAATCGCATCCGGCTTTTCGGGTCGCCGCGCGCATCCGTGAGCCGAACTCACGCGGCGACGGGCCGAGCCGAGGTTGTATTTCGACCTGCTCCTCCCATTGGCTCGGGCCGACGATTCCCTCGGCGTGCTCACCGAGTTCCTCGCCAAAGCGCTGCACACCCGCGGCAACGCAGGCCAGCACCGGGATGCTGAGCGTCGAGGACGCGACCGCCCGCATCACGGCCAGGTCGTGCGCATAATCGCCCGCGCTTACCAGCGCGTTGACACGGTTGCGCGCGAGCGCGGGAAAGAGCTTTGCGGCAGTGGTCTCGGGATCGAACCTGCCGCGGTATTTCACCCGGATCTTCACGCCGTGGCGTTTGGCGAAGCGCTCGGCACAGGCGCGCTCCACTCCGGCGGCGACCGATTCGGCAAACGTGGACGGGGTGCTCACGATCGCAAGCCGCTTGCGCCAGAGCTTGAGTCCCGCGAGCAGCCTGACGAACCCGGCCAGGTAATCGCTCGCCGGGCTCAGCACCCCGACCAGCATCCGGTAGCGCTTTTCGTAAAGGTCGTCAGCCGCGCCGCCGTGATTGAGCATCACCATCCCGGCTTCTTCGGCAATTGGCGCGGCCACGCGGGCAAGGGTGCTCGAATATGGGCCGAGGATGAGATCGGCGCGCTCGCCGAAGCATAGCGCGCGGTAGATCGAGCGGCATCGCTCAGGGTCGCTCGCATCGTCGCGGCAATCCAGCGCGAGCTGATAGCGCGTGCCGCCGAGGTTCACGCCGCCTTCGCGGTTGACATCGGAGACGAGCAGTCGCAGTGCGGCCTCGGCCTGCCGGCCCATCGCCTCGAATTCGCCGCTAAGCGAGAGCGACAGGCCGATTCTGAGACTGCGAGCCATCGGATGTTGCGCGCGGGCCTTGCCAAAGCGCGCGCGAGCCGGCCTACGACTGCACCTCGGCGATTCCGCCCCGGATGACCGCCTGACCGTCGGGATTGACGGTCTCGTAGGCGTAAACCTTGCGGCCGTTCCGTTCTCCGTCGGGCCAGACCCTGGTCGTGATCGTCTGACCCGGAAAGACCGGCCGCGTAAAACGCACGCGCAGACGCTTGAGCTTAAGCGGGTCGCCACCGCAGAGGCGGTCGATCATCACCTTCGACGTAAACGCCATCGTACACAGCCCGTGGACGATTATGCCGGGCAGACCCGCCATCTTCGCGAAGCTCTCGTCAACGTGGATGGGGTTGATATCGCCGGACGCGTCGCGGTAGCGATAGGTCTGATCCCTGTCGATCGTCTGCGCGACCGCGAACAGCGGTTCGCCCCGTTCGGGTTCTTGCTCTCGCTTCTCAATCGCACCCCGGCGGCCGCCGCCGCGGATGAATGCGTTGAAGAACGTGCGCTGAACGTGCTCGCCGCGCTGATTGTGCGCGTTCAGTTCCAGCACCATGGTTTCACCGGTCGCCCGGGTCTCGATCGAAGCGACCTGCGCTGCCGAAGTGATCCGGTCGCCGGGCCGGATTGCACCGAGGAACTCCATGTCCTGCTCGCCGTGGAGTAGGCGGATCAGGTCGACGTTCAGTTCCGAATCGCCCATCGCCGCCATCACCGACGGCCACGTCACGACCACTGCATACATGGGGGGAGCAACGATTCCGCCCGGCCAGCTCGGGTCGAAGAAGGCCGGATTGTCGTCATTGTAGGCGCGCGCGTAGTTCTGCATCGCCTCCAGCGTGGCGTCGGTTACGATCGATGGATACTGCTTGCCGATACAGGCCCTGTTGAGCGGCATTCCGTTCTCCGTTGCGGCAGTCGATGAAATCCCGGCTTGCGGACGGGTGCGGAGTTTCTCAGCGCGTCTCGCGCCCCGTAACGAAAACCGCTTTCAAATCTAACCCTGGATCGAGCACGATTAAATCGGCGCGCGCGCCGGGCTCGATTTTGCCACGGTCGCCGAGCGACAGTATTGCGGCAGGATTGCCCGCCGCCATCCGGGCCGCCTCGCCGGGCGTTACGCCGGCTTCTTCCACCATCACGCGCACCCCGTCGAGCATCGAGATTATGCTTCCCGCGAGCGTGCCGTCGTCCAGGCGCGCGGCGCCGCCGTCGACCTTGATATGCACGCCGCCGAGCGTCGTCGAAGCGCCGGGTGCGTCGGCCAGCCCGATCTTGTCGGTCGTGAGAATGAGCCCGGCGGCGCCGCGAAGCCGATAAACCAGCCGCAGCATCGCGGGATGCACGTGCACGGCATCGGGAATCACCGCGGGTTTTGCGGCCGACCCGAGAAGTGCGGCGGCAGCAACGCCGGGGTCGCGATGGCGCATCGGGCGCATCGCGTTGAACAGATGGGTAAACATCCGCGCTCCCGCCGCGACCCCCGCCTCGGCCTGCTCGAGCGTCGCATCGCTATGTCCTATCGAGACGACCACGCCTCGGGCGCAAAGACGGTGGATTGCGTCGAACGCCGAAGGCAGTTCGGGCGCAAGGGTGAGAAGCCGAAGGCGGTTCAGTGCGAGGACCCGCTCCAGCGCCTCGCCGGCCGGCTCCAGGGTGAGCTTCGGATGCGCTCCGAGGCGATGCGGCGAGATGAACGGCCCCTCCAGATGCATCCCGAGGATCGAGGCGCCGGAGTCTGCGCCGGCGTTCGCGCCCTGCTCGGTCATAGCCTCGTCAATGATGCGGTTGGCCCGCTCGATGCGGTCGAGCGGCGAGGTTATCGCGGTGGCAAGCCATGCGGTCGTGCCCTCGGCGGCGAGATTCTTCGAGATGCGAAGAAGGTCGTCCGCCGACGCGGTCATCACGTCCACGCCGTGCGAACCGTTTACCTGGAGGTCGATAAAGCCGGGCAGAATGTAATCGTCGCCGGCGCGCTCGGACGGTTCGACCGCGACGATCCGTTGCCCGAAGCTTACGAAGCCCCGCAGCAATGAGCCGTCAGGGCGCGCTATTCTTCCGCCGAGCCTTGCCATCGGCCTCGGCGGGCTCAGTTGGCCCGATAGCGCTCGGCGAGCAGGCGCGAGAAGCGCGGCATATAGATTAGGTCGAAGGTTTCTTCCTTGCCGGGGAACATCGCGACGGCCGCGGCCTTCAGCGCGAGCACGTGATTCCATGCCTCGTCGAGGTTCAGGGAATCGTCCTGGGCAAGCGTCGCAAAGGTCAGGTCGACCAGGAAGCGAAGCCGCCTGATCATCCGGGTTTCCTGCTTGATTTTTTCCGCGCGTTCCTGCTCATCCATGGCGGCGATACCCTTGGAGCCGTTGTTTCTGCCAAGAAGGCCGGAAGTAAGTATAGCCTACCGGCACGGCGCCGGTGTACCCAGGTTTTGCAGGCGGATGGCCGGTCTTGTGTCCGGCGCCACGGGATGCAAACCTCAACCCACTGTGGCGCAAGCGCGTTTACGTAGCAGCTTCATCTATCTGGCGAACGCGGTTAATGACCTGCGGGGCAACTGGCCAACTATCGCACTCATACTGGCGCCGCTGGTGCTCGCGACCTCGCTCTGTCTGCTGCCGGACATGCTCAACCTGCAAGCGCGAGTTGCGCAAGTCTTGGCGCCGGGCGCCCATAGCGTCGAGTACCGCGTGCACAGCGTCGGGTTGAGACAGGTTCAGGTGCCGTACCATCCCGATGGCGCGAGCCGGCTGCCCGATCCCTACCCAGCCTGGATGACCCGGATTTTGCATATCCTGTTTGGCCTCTTGATCCAGGTAGGAAACCTGGTGGTGCTATGTGAACTTGCCAGGATCGAGGCGCGGGTCAGGGCGCCGAACCCGGTGGGCGAATTCGTGGAGGTTTACCGGCGCGCGATTGCTCTGCTGCCGGCCTTTTTCCTGGTCGTAATTCTGCAGACGCTGGTGATGGTGGTGGCGTTTGCTCTGCTGGTGATTCCCGCGGCGATCGCGTTCGTCTGGATATGTTTCGCGCAAAACGCCTTGGTTTTCGACGGGCAGCATAGTTGGCATGCGCTGCTTTACAGCCGCGACCTGATTCGCGGGCGCTTTTTCAGGGTGGCGACGCGCCTGGTGGTCTTCCTGGCGGTGTTGTCGGGTTACAACTCCTGGATCTATGGAGCCTTCCTGGGGATAAGCCTGTTGGTCGGCCCGGTGGCAACGTATACCGGTCTGGTGTGGGTAACCCTGTTTGCCGTGGACGTGGTGTGGGTGGCCGTGAATTACGCGGCGCTCGCCTTTTTTGATGCCGCAGGAGTTAGGCTGTATCGCGACCTGGTCACGATGGCGCGCGAGAGCGCAGTTGCGGCGAGCGAGGCCGCCGCTCTTCAGGACACCGGACCGCTCAGGGGCGTCGGGCTCTGACCGGCGCTCAGCATTCGGCCGCAAGCCGCGCGACCGCACTGCTTGCGACGTGAATCGCCGCAAGGCCGATAGTGGGCGTCGTGCGCAGCTCGGCCATCAGGTGAACGAGATCGGCCAGGCGCCGCGGGTGGTCGCGTCTTAGCGCCGCAAGTCCTTCATCGACGGTTCGCCCCGAGGCGAGAACCGATCGGCAGAGCGCGATGCGTGAGGCCTCCAGTTGTGCGAACAGTTCGCGCGCGCATCTGCGCGTCCATTTGTCCTCGCCCGCGCCAAGCTCGGAAAGCGCGCCTTCCAGCGTGGCGAAATCGATCTCGCGCGCAAGCCCGAAATAGGCCGCCTGGACTTTCGCCACGTCGAGACCGTCGCGCACGCTCACGTCCAGCACTTGCAGCAGATGGCGCGAGAAGGCAAGCCGGGCCAGTTCCAGCGCGAGTTCCTCTTCATTCACCGTGACGCGCGAATCGCGGTAGGCGCGCTCGAAGCGCTCGCGTTCGCCTGCCGACAGCGAGCTCTCGAACTCGCGGGAAAGCGCGGCGAATGCTGGCCTGAAGCGCGCGACGATCTCGCCGATCGAGCGGGTGGGATCACAATAGTCGAGCACCCACGCGGTGGCTTCCGCAACAGCGCGTTCCAGTGCGAGGAACACCGCGCTTTCGGCCTCCGCGCTGAGTTCCATCCTTCGTGAAAACACGCTTTCGGCACGCTCGCGCAGCCCAACGATGTCCGCGCCGATGACCCACGCGCGGACCGCGTCGTCGGCCTCGATACCGTGATCGCGCGTGGTCTCGTAGACAAACACCGAGCCCATGCGGTCCACCAGTTCGTTGACCATCCGGGTCGCAATCAGCTCGCGGCGCAAGCGATGATGCGCGATATCCTCGGCAAACCGCTCGGCGATCGAGGGCGGAAAATAGGGCCTGAGAAACCGCTCGACCAGATACGGCTCTTCAACGAACCGCGATTGTTCCAGGCGCAGGACCAGGTCGATCTTCGTGTACGCGGTTATCACCGAAAGCTCGGGACGGGTGAGCCCCGCATAGCGCGTGCGCCGTTCGCGAAGCGCCTCGCGGGTGGGCAGCGCTTCCTCATGGCGGCGCAGCAGCCCGCGTTCCTCGATCGCCTGCACATGGTCGCGGAACGAACCGATCTGGACGCGGCTTCGCTTCTGTTCGAGGCTCAGCAGCAATGCCTGGTCGCGATTGTCGCGCAGCACGCTCTCGGCGACTTCGTCCTGGCATTGGGCAAGTATACGGTTGCGTTCGGCGAAATCGAGCGCGCCGCGCCTGACCGCGGGTTCGAGCAGGATTTTCAGATTGACCTCGTGGTCCGAGGTGTCGACGCCGGCGGAATTGTCGATCGCGTCCGTGTTGATACGCCCGCCCGCCAGCGCGTATTCGATTCGCGCCTTCTGCGTGAAGCCGAGATTTCCGCCTTCGACAACGATTTTCGCTCGCAGCTCGGACGCCGCGACACGGCAACTGTCATTGGCGTGATCGCCGACGTCCGCGTCGGTCTCGGTGCTCGCGCGGACGTAGGTGCCGATGCCGCCGTTGTAAATCATGTCGACCGGCGCGCGCAGGATTGCGCGGATCAGGCTCTCGCCGTCGAGCGCTTCGGCTTCGCATCCAAGCGCCTTTCGAACCTCGGCGCTGACCGCGATACGCTTCTCGCCGCGCTTGAAAACGCCGCCGCCCGGGCTGAGCACCGCGGGGTTGTAGTCCGCCCAGCTCGAACGCTCCATCGCGTAAAGCCGCTTTCGCTCTTCGAAGCTCTTTTTCGGGTCCGGGTCGGGATCGAGAAAGATGTGGCGATGATCGAAGGCCGCGATGAGCTTGAGATTGTTCGAGTAAAGCAGGCCGTTTCCGAACACGTCGCCCGACATGTCGCCGATTCCGACGAGCGTGATCGGCTGACCGCGCATCGGGTCGCGCCCCATCTCGCGCAGATGGCGCTTCGCTGATTCCCACGCGCCGCGCGCCGTGATTCCCATGCGTTTGTGGTCGTAGCCGTGCTCACCACCGGAGGCGAAGGCGTCCTTCAACCAGAAGCCGCGTTCGATCGCGATCGCGTTGGCGATATCCGAATAGCTCGCGGTCCCCTTGTCCGCGGCGACCACCAGGTAAGCGCCGTCGTCGTCGAGCACCTTGACACCGGCGGGATGCACGGTGGCCTGGTCGATGACATTGTCCGTAAGGTCGAGCATCGCGGCGATCAGCGTCTTGTACGCTTCGACTGGCTCGAGCGGGTCGGCGTGCGGCTTGACGATAAATCCGCCCTTGGCGCCGGTCGGCACGATCACCGCGTTCTTCACGGTCTGGGTTTTCATCAGGCCGAGAATCTCGGTGCGGTAATCGTCAGGGCGATCGCTGAAGCGGATTCCCCCGCGCGCGACCTTGCCGGCGCGCAGATGGCATCCCTCCATCCGCGGGCTGTTGACGTGGATTTCGTAAAGCGGCGCGACGTCTGGGAGGCCAAGGATGCGCGCGCTCTCGAACTTGAGCGCGATATAAGGATGCGGTTTCGGCGCGGGCAGAAAGTAGTTGGTGCGTGTCGTCGCTTCGACCATCGAAAGCACCGAGCGCGCGAACCGGTCGTCGGCGATATTGTCCACCGCGCCGAGACGATCGAGATAAAGCGCCTTGAGCGTCGCGGCCCGCTCGGCCGCCTGCGCCTCGGACGGATCGAGCCGCGCCTTGAACAGGTCGACGAGCAGGCGCGCAAGCTCGGGATGCTGCAGATAAACGCGCATCGCAGCGGGACGCGCGGGAGCAAGCCGCATCTGGAACGCCGCGGCAAGATAAGCGCGCACCAGCGCGACCTCGCGCCAGGCAAGTCCCGCGCTCAGCGTGAGCGCGTTCAGCGCGTCGTCCTCGGCGTCGCCGCTGCGCACCCGGGCGATCGCTTCGGCAACCATCGCGGCGCCCGGCATCGTCTCAAGCGGCCCGGCGCCGGCCCCGCGCACCCGAAACGCCTGCACGAAGGCGCGGACAGCCCTGCCGTCGGCCCGGGGCGAGAGCTGATGGGCGTCTTCGGTGAGGACCCGGATGCCGAAGTTCTGTAGAGTCGGCATCAGCTCCGACAGTATCGGCGGCTCACCCAGTGCGAGAATTCGCAGCTCGCTCGAACCGTCGTCCGTGGGCGCGCCCGGGTTAAGCTCGACCATGAAACGGCCGCCCGAGCGTATCAGCGTCTCAATCGCGTCGATATCGCGTGCCGCACGCTCGACCGAGACCGAGGCTCGATACTCGGGCGAAAGCGCGTCTTCCCATCGTGCGTACCGTTCAGCCCCGGCCGCGGCTCCAAGGGTCTTCGTAAGATGGTCGCGAAGGCGGTCCTTCCAGGTGCGAGCTATCTCGGCGACTTCGCGTTCCAGTTCGCCGAGTATCGCGGGCGCCGGCGGTTCGGCGACGAAGCAGAAATGCAGCCGCGCCGTGTAAGCTTCGCCGAGAGCGAGGTGGTAATAGACCAGCTTTCCCCGCAGGCGCTCGGCCAGTCTCTTCTGGATACGCACGCGCACGTCGGCGGAAAATGCCTCGCGCGGCATCACGACCAGCACGATCACGTGCCCGCGGTTAGGATCGGACAGGATGTTCAGGCGCACCTCGGAGCCGGTCCTGAGTTCGAGAAGCACGCGAACCTGGCTCCTGATCTCCTCGACCGACGCGCGGAAAAGCTCCTCTTTGGGAAGACTGTTGAAGGCCGCGACAATTTCCTTGAAATCGTGCGACCCGGCCACTGCGCCTTCGGCCTCGAGCAGCTCGCGAAGCTTGGCGCGAAGCACGGGGATGTGCTGCGCCTCTTCCGCGTAAGCCTTCGAGGTGTACAGGCCGACGAAGCGATCGAACGTCATGCCGGCGCCGTTTGGGTCCGCGCGCCGTATCATCACGTTGTCCATCGGTGAGCGGCGATGAACCAGCGACTCGATTCGGGTCTTGCCGGTGAACAGCGGCGGTCCTTCGAACAGGAGCCGGAGCTCGCCGGGGGTAAACTCGTCAATGGGGCTCGGCGGCGCAAAGCGCGAGCCCTCGTAATCGGCCAGGATTCCGAGTCCGCTTCCCGCCTCGGGGCGAAGCGCGCGGGAGCCATCGGCGGCCGCGTTGCGGTAACGCCGGTAGCCGAGGAAGACGAATCCGCCCTGCACCAGCCATCGCAGGTATTCACGTATTTCGACAAACTCGCGCAGCGCGCCGGTTTCCTCGCAGATTTCCAGCGCCCGCGCCGTCATCGCCTCGAAATCATCGCCCGCGCGGCGCACTTCGCGAAGGCACTGGCGCACCTCACGCGCTATCCGGGCGCCCCACTCCGGAGAAAATGGGTTCTCGAGTTCCGTGTGCACCAGTGACTCGGGATGCTCGGCGGCGGTTGCATTTTCAAAGGACACAAGCGCGCCGTCGGCGCTTCGCGCGACGCGGAATATCGGATGGAGCATCATCCGCACCGGCGCCTCGATGGCCCGGAAGTATTCGAGAAGGCTGTCGACGATAAAAGGACAGTCGCGCGTCGTGGTTTCGACGACGGTGATCTCCGGGCGATGGGCGTCGGGCGTCACCCGCACCGCAACCGGCTCGGTCACGCGCGAGAAGAACTCGAAGGCCGAAACAAGCATCGCGAACCGCTGCTCGGGGCGAAGCCGCCCGGCGAGATCGGCGGGTTCCCGCGCGAAAAAACGCTCCGCGAAGATCCTGAGGCGGCGCGCCTGCTCGCCGGAAGCGCTGCGTTCAATAAGCTCGTTTAGTTCAGGTGCGATTGACATGTGATGCCCGGTACGCAGAGGATTTGGTCGGATTATAGATTATACATCCCGCCCAACCGATCGAAGCGTCGCGGCGCGATGGAGCCGCGCTGAGCCGCCGAATAAACTGCGTCACGATATGCCCCAGGAACTCCACACGGCGCGCGGACGCCAGGGCATGACGCTCGAAGTCGAGGTTACGGCGATGACCTTCGGGCCCTACGCGCTGGCGCGCGCATCCGATGGCAGGACCGTGATGGTTCCGAACGCGGCGCCGGGCGACCGGCTCGCAGTTAGCGTGACGGCGCACCGGCGCGACTATGATCTCGCCCGTATCGAGCGAATCCTGAAGGCGGGCCCCGCGCGGCGTGAGCCGCCGTGCCCGTTTCTGCCACGATGCGGCGGGTGCGACTGGCAACAGCTCGACTATGCGGCACAGTTGCGCGCCAAGTCCGGTATCATTGCCTCCACGCTTGGGCGCTCGCTGAACATCGAACTGGCCACGGACGCCTTGGTCGTTCCCGCGCCGAGCGAATTCGCCTACCGTTCGCGTATCAGGCTCAAGGCCGATAGTGAAGGACGGCTGGGATTTTTCGAACGAGGCAGCAACCGGCTGGTTCCAATCGATCGCTGTATCGTTGCGGCCCCGGAGATCGTTCTCCCCCACGAGATCGCCACCGCCATTGGCAACGCACTTGGCGAAATGGAACTGGTTGGTGCGGAAGGCCGCGAGGTCGGCGTGGCGTATCTGCGCCGCCCGCTCAAGCGCGCCGAGATGGAGCGGATGGGGGCGGCGATGGACAAGAACCCCGCCCTCCGCGGACTCATCGTGCACGAACCCGCGCGAAGATATGTGCTCGGCGACGGGGAGATTCGGCTCGAGATCGAGCCGGGACTCGAGCTTCGCGCCGACGCCGATCTTTTCAGCCAGGTTAACCAGGAGCAGAACCGTGCGATGGTTGCGGCGGTGATGGAGATGGCCGGCGCGCGTGAGGGCGTCGAGATTCTCGACCTGTTCTGCGGCGCGGGAAATCTAAGCCTGCCGGCGGCGCGGCGCGGAGCGAAGGTCAGGGGAATCGATTCGGATGCGCTTGCGGTTGCGGCCGCCGAGCGAAACGCCAGGCGTCTCGGAGTGAGCACCGCCAGGTTCATCGCGATGGACGCGGCGCAGGGATTGCAGTTTCTCGCGCGCGCGAGATATCGTCCGGAGGTCGTGATTCTGGATCCGCCACGCACCGGGGCGGCCGAGTTGATGGAGCCGCTGACACGTTTGGGGCCGCGCCATATAATTTACGTTTCGTGCGACATAACCACCTTGGCGCGCGACCTGCATGCGGTCGTTTCGGGGCGCTATCGCGTCCGCACGGTGCGAGCCTTCGACTTCTTTCCGAACACGCATCATGTGGAGACGGTGGTCCATGCTCTATTGACTTAGATTGTGGGCCGTTCTTAATGTAGGTGTGTTCGATCTCCGCACGTGCCCGCCAGAGGTTGGATCGAAGCGATGCCCAAGCAAGAAAAGGAAAAGCTGGCCCGGCCGAAGATTACGATAATCCCAGGCCGCGGGGTGGCGCAGACCATCAATTATCTCCTCGAGGATCGGGACGAACTTGAGTGGATCATCGCGGTGGGTCGCACCAAGAACGGTGAATTATTCTTCTACGACACCGGCGGCGACATCGTTGAGGATCTCGGCACGCTGGAATACCTGAAGGCGCGTATCGTGCGCGCCCATTTCGGAGACGAATACGATTGATCCGTCTCGCAGCGCTCCAGTAAAGCCAGCAGCGTCAGATTTTCAGTCGTCTTCGAATTCCTGCTTCGGCGGGGAGGCGTAAACGACCCCATCTTCGATTTCCAGGGGCACTCGGTACAGGAATTTTCCGCACGCGCTCGGCGGTCCTGCAATACATTCGCCCGACGCCGGCTCATAGTATGCGTTGTGCGTCTGGCACATCAGGTAGCGCCCCTGCTCGGCGAAAAACTGGTTGTCAACCCAGTCCATCGGCATCGGCACATGCCGGCATCGGTTGACGTAGGCGTGCAGCTCGCCGCGGAAATTGATGACGAAACATTCCTCCTCCGCGCCGCGAATCGGGAGCAGAAACTTCATCGATTGCCCGGGCTTAAGATCGGCAGCCCGGCACACGCGGTAGCGGACTGTTTTCGGCGAGTGTTCACCCGAGCGTCTCACCGCGGAGCGACAACCGTGTTTCGAAGGCATCCGATCTTTTCTATCTCGACTTCAACCGTGTCACCGACCTGCATCGGGCCGACGCCCGAAGGAGTGCCGGTTGAGATCACGTCGCCGGGAAGCAGTGTCATGATCCGGGAAATGAAGCTGACCAGGTAGTCACAGCCGAAAATCAGGTTGGAGGTTCGGCTTTTCTGCCGCGTTTCACCGTTGAGCCGTGTTTCGATTTGCAAATCCGACGGCTCCAGATCAGTTTCGATCGCCGGTCCGAGCGGCGCGAACGTGTCGAAGCCTTTGGCGCGGGTGAACTGCACGTCGCGGCGCTGCAGGTCGCGCGCGGTGACGTCGTTCATGCAGGTGTAGCCGAGCACGTAGCGGCGCGCATCCTTCTCCTCGACGTTCTTTGCCGTGCGTGCGATCACGATCGCCAGCTCGCCTTCGTAGTCGAGACGGCTGGTCTCCGGCGGATAGACGATTGCGTCCTGAGGGCCGATCACCGCGGTCGACGGCTTGATGAAGAGCATCGGCTCGGCTGGCAGTTCGCGTCCCATCTCATTCGCATGGTCGCGATAGTTCACCCCCACCGCGACAATCTTGCTGGGACTGGCGGGCGCGAGAAGGCGGACCTCCGAGAGCGCGATTGCCCGCGCTCCGGCAGCCGGTTTCAATGCGTCGAGCGGCCCGTCGAGTTCGACGACACGGTCGTCCTCCAGGGCGCCGATACGATCCCGGTCCTGATAACGGTAGCGAACTATCTTCATGTTAATCCGATGCTGTTGGACTTGACTCGCGGCGGGGCCACTTCCCGCCAAATCGCTTTGCCAATCGAACCAGCTTGCCGCAGTCTGCCAAAGCTCCTAGCATCTGTAAATTACGGGCGTGCAGCCGCCGAGTCGCGAGCAGGCGCGCTTTTTCACACGCCGCGCGGCTGATGGACAAACCGAAGATAAGAGCGGTCGAAGCCTTTCCCGTCGAGCAGAAGGATCAGGCCTACATATGCCTGCGCGACCCGTCGGGGCTTGCTCCCGACCCGATCATGCTCGGGATGGGCGCGTACTTCATAGTGACGCTTTTCGACGGCGCCAGGGACCTGCGTGATATCCAGGCCGCCTTCATGCGCCGCTTCGGTGAGCTTCTTCCGCTCGAGACCTTGAAGGAACTTGTCACGACGCTGGACCAGGCCTACTTTCTGGATTCACCTCGATTCCACGAGCACCTTCGCCAGGTGCGCGAGGAATTCCACGCGAGCCCGGTCCGTCCGCCCGCGCTTGCCGGGCTGTGCTATCCGAGCGAGCCGTCCGCGCTCAGGCGCGAAATCGAAAGTTACTTCGCCGCGCCCGATGGGCCGGGCATGGCAGCGGCCAAAGCCAGCGATCGGGCGCTCAAGGGACTTATCGCGCCGCATATCGATCCGCGCCGCGGCGCCAGCGCTTACGCCTACGCGTACGGCGAGCTTAAGGCGCATCGCCCGCCCGCTCTCGTCGTCATCCTCGGGACCTCGCACTACGGCGCCGGTCCGGAACTGTTCAGCGCAACGCGCAAGGACTACGCGACGCCGCTTGGCGTTGTGCCGACCGACGGCGGATTCGTCGACCGGCTCTCGCGCCGGTACCACGGCGGCGATCTTTTCGCCGACGAGCTGCTCCATCGCAACGAGCATTCGATCGAATTCCAGGCGCTGTTCCTTAGATGGGCTCTTGGCCGGCATGAATTCAGCGTTGTGCCGATACTGGTGAGCTCTTTCCATGAAATGGTGGCAAAGGGCGTGGCGCCCGTCGACGACAAGCGGGTGGGTTCCTTTATCGAGGCGCTCAGCAGTGAAATCGACGCCGAGAAGCGCGACGTGCTGATCGTCGCGGGCGTCGACTTCGCTCACGTCGGGCGCAAGTTCGGCGACGAGTTCACGGTCGATGGATCGATCGCCGAGCGCGTTCGGCGCGAGGATCACGGCCTTATCGAGTTCATCACCCGCGGCGACCCGGAAGGCTTCTTCGCCGATATCCTCAAGGACCGCGATGCGCGCCGGATCTGCGGGCTTGCCCCGATGTACACCCAGCTCCAACTTCTCAAGGGAAGGCCCGGTCGCCTGCTCAAGTACGGAATCGCGATGGAGCCGGACACGGGTTCGGCGGTTTCGTTTGCGAGTCTGGCAATAGATTAGCCCTACAGCCCCGCCGCGGGTTCATTCACGCCCCGCGAGGTTGCATCAGGTCCTGAACTCACCGAAGAGCGCGACCTGATGGCCAACGATTGCTTTGATCCTGTGCGACTATCTGGCGCAACCCTGCACCGGCGCTATCGCGCCGCTGCCGGTAGCCCTTCGACCATATGGGGTTGAGGCGGACGGACGCGGCTTGACATGGAGCCGCTTCACACTGGTCGTGGCGGTTCTGCTGTTAGCCAGATTATGCGGCAGTCCCTTTTGCCGCGAGATGTGGGGCTGAAAAGACGCCGATGCTAACGGGGAGCGTCGCTGTCAGGCGCGGGCTGCTGCTCGCGGCATTTTGCGATTTCTTCGCGCGCCGTGTCTGGATCCACCAGTGTAAAGTGCACGCGGCCGACGATGTTCCCGGGAACGATCTCCTCGCGCACGAAGTACTGCTCGCCCGGTTTTGCGTCGAACTTGATTTGGGAGGTCGCTTCGGTCGAGGCGCCGCAGGTGACGGGGCCGGCGTTCGTGTAATAGGAGTAATAGCCGCCCGGCTTGAGCGACACGCTCTGCTGTGCGCAGGTCACGCGCGGAACTACCAATGAGCCGTAGTAATGATAGGGCCGGTAGATATGGATCATGCTGACCGAGGGCGGGACCGGTTCGGGCTGATAGGCACGTCCCTGCACGGTGCATCCGCCAAGGGCCAACGCGAGCAACGCGGCGGCGGCCGCAACACTGTTCGGCTTCATGATGGTTCCCGCCTGCCGGGGCGTCTGGGGCGCACGCCCGACGGGATCGATGATCGCACCACCGGCGCCCGCTATGAAGAGGGGCTTCGGCGGCCGGGCCTGAAACGGCGGCGACAGGCGCGCGCCTCTGTTGCTCCTTCAATTGATATATTGAATCATAGATCATGGCTTCGACGCCCGACCTGCCGACCCGGCTTTTGTTCGCGCAGTTTGCCGAGGTCGCCAAGGCCCTTGCCAACGAGCATCGCCTGATGCTGTTGCAGCTTCTCGCCCAGGGCGAGCGCAGCGTCGAGACGCTCGCCGCGATGTCGGGGCTGAGCGTCGCAAACGCCTCGCAGCATCTCCAGCATCTGCGCCGCACGGGAATGGTGACCGCGCGTCGCCAGGGCAAGCGCATCCTGTACCGCCTCGCCGACGACGTCGTTGTAACCCTGCTCAGTTCGCTCAGGCAGGTCGCCGAGCGCAACGTTGCCGAGGTGCAGCGCCTGCTCGAGGGCTATTTCCGCGAGCGCGATTCGCTCGAACCTATCGGGCGCGAGGAGCTTTTAAAGCGTATGCGCCGGGGGATGATAACCGTTATCGACGTGCGTCCCGCAGAGGAGTTCTCGGCCGGCCATATTGCGGGGGCAATCAGCATTCCGCTCGACCAGCTGAAGCGCCGCCTGCGCGAAATTCCGCCCCACCGCGAGGTAGTCGCGTACTGCCGCGGGCCGTACTGCCTGATGGCATACGATGCGGTTTCCGAACTTCGCCGCCGCGGTTTCAAGGCGCGCAGGCTGAGAGAGGGCTATCCGGAGTGGAAAAGTGCGGGGCTGCCGGTCGAGAATAAGTAAATATGAGGCACGCCGTTTCGGCGCTCCCGCGGTTGCTTCGCACCGGCGCGGCCACCATCTTCCAGCTTTGCGCGCGCGCCGCTGCCGGGAGGATTCTTGATTGCTGGTGGACGCACCTGGACTCGAACCAGGGACCTCTTGCATGTGAGGCAAGCGCTCTAACCGGGCTGAGCTATGCGTCCACCGGGAAATGGGATTATCGCGCCGCGCGCGTTTGTCCGCAAGATGCGCCGGGGCGCCCGATGCGGGTAAGGTTGTGGTGTGACATCGATGGTGAAGTTAATCGTCTCCGTGTTAGTCCGGCGCGCCGGAGCGCCGCTTAAGCGATCCGCCTGATCAAATGCGCTACGGCTTCGTAATCGACCAGAATCGGTGTATCGGGTGCCACGCCTGCACGGTCGCGTGCAAGGAGGAGCACGACGTTCCGGTGGGCGTCTTCCGGACCTGGGTCAAGTACATAGAGAAGGGCGGGTTTCCCAACGCGAGCCGGCACTTCGGCGTGATGCGCTGTAATCATTGCGAAGCCGCGCCGTGTATCGAAATCTGCCCGACGCGTGCCCTCTACAAACGGCCCGACGGGATCGTGGACTTCGACAACAGCCGATGTATCGGCTGCAAGTCGTGCATGCAGGCCTGCCCGTACGACGCGCTCTATATTGACCCGCGCTCGAACACCGCCGCCAAGTGCAACTTCTGCGCGCATCGCGTGGAGCAAAACCTCGAGCCCGCCTGCGTTATCGTATGCCCGACGCGAGCGATAATCGCTGGCGATCTCGACGAGGCTGCAAGTTCGGTCGCCCGGATCGTCGCGACCCAGAAGGTCAGCGTCCGCAAGCCGCACAAGGGCACTCATCCGAAGCTGTTTTACGTCGGGATCGACGGCGACCTTATCGAGCCGGGCGCGGTTTCACGTCCCGAGAGCCATCTCTGGAGCGAAAAGCGCGCGGCATCCGGGCCCTCAGCGCCGCTGGCGACGGACGGCGGCTCGATCGCACCGCCGCGCGCGCGCGAGGTCTACGACGTCGCGCATCCCGCACCGTGGGGATGGAAGATCGCCGCCTATCTATGGACGAAATCGATCGCCGCGGGCGTCCTGATGGTTGCCGCGCTTCTCGGCGCGCTCGGGTACGGCGCGGGCCAGCCGCTCTTTGCGATTGCCAGCCCGGCGGTCGGACTCGCGTTCCTTGGGATTACGGCGTTTCTTCTGGTGATCGATCTGAAGCGTCCCGACCGGTTTCATTACCTGCTCCTTAAGGGGAATCCGAGCTCGTGGCTGGTGATCGGCGGATACATCCTGACCGTGTGCGGCGGGCTTGGAGCGCTATGGCTGGGCTCGGGCCTGTTTCTTGGCCGGCCACCGCTTGCGCTCACCGCGACAGCCGGAATCGTGGCGATCGGATGCGCCTGCTACACGGCGTTCCTGTTCGCGCAGGCCAAGGCGCGGGATCTGTGGCAGAGTCCGCTCTTCTTCTGGCACCTGCTGGTCCAGGCGCTTGCCGCCGGTGCCGCGACGATCATCCTGCTCGGGGCGGCCTTCAGCGCCGGGCGCAAGCTGCAGCTCACCGCTGGTGCGCTGCTCGCCGCGTCGCTCGCGGTGGGACTCGGGATGATACTCGCCGAGGTCGCGCTGCCGCACGTGAGCGAGGACGTGAAGCGCGCCACGCACATGCTCATCCGGGGCGCCCTCTGGGCGCGTTTCTGGCTGGGCGTAATCGTGCTCGGCGGGCTCGCGCCGATCGTGCTGGTGCTGCTAAGCGCCGGGGCCGTCACGCTGAACGTCCTTGCAGCGCTACTTGCGCTCGCCGGTCTTTGGGTTTTCGAGGATTTGTGGGTCAAGGCGGGCCAGTCGGTTCCGCTCAGTTAGAACTTGCGATGAACGATCAGGACAGACCGCTTAATCCCGCCGCCCAGGCTCTCGATCCGCCCGCGGGCGGCCTGCTGAGCTTTCCATCCCCCGAAAAATGGGACGACTGGACCGAGTACGATCCCGCCGCGTGGCCGCGCAAGGTCGAGCGCCATTACAGCCTCGTGCCGACCATCTGCTTCAACTGCGAAGCGGGATGCGGGCTTCTCGCGTATATCGACAAGTCGACCGGCAAAATCCGCAAGTTCGAGGGCAACCCCGCGCATCCGGGAAGCCGCGGGCGCAACTGCGCGAAGGGGCCGGCAACGCTCAACCAGGTCAACGATCCCGAGCGTATCCGCTATCCGCTGAGGCGCGCCGGCGCGCGCGGCGAGGGCAAATGGGAACGCGTGTCGTGGGACGAGGCGCTCAGCGATATCGCCGCACGGATCCGCGCCGCGCTCATCGAGGGGCGGCGCAACGAGGTTGTCTATCACGTCGGGCGTCCGGGCCACGAGTTGCTCTACAACCAGCGTATCCTGCACGCATGGGGAATCGACGGCCATAACAGCCATACCAACGTATGCTCGGCGGGGGCGCGCGCCGGTTATGCCTTCTGGCACGGAATCGATCGGCCCTCGCCCGACCATGCCAACGCCCGCTTCATCCTGCTGCTCAGCGCGCACCTGGAAACCGGCCATTATTTCAATCCCCATGCGCAGCGGATTATCGAGGCAAAGGCGCGCGGCGCGAAGCTCTGCGTGATCGACACACGGCTCTCCAACACCGCCTCCAAGGCCGACTACTGGCTTTCGACCTGGCCGGGAACCGAAGCCGCGGTGCTCCTGGCGATGTGCAACGTGATCCTGCGCGAGGATCTCTTCGACCGCGAGTTCGTGCGCCGATGGGTCAACTGGGAGGAGTATCTTCGCGAGGAGCATCCGCGAAAGCCCTGCACTTTCGAAACGTTCGTCGAGGCCCTGAAGGAGCTTTACGCCGAGTACACGCCCGAATTTGCCGAGCGCGAATCGGGAGCCTCGGCCGAAGTGATCGCAGAGGTCGCGCGTGAGGCGGCGCGCGCCGGGTCGGCCCTCTCCACTCACGTCTGGCGCAACGCCGCGGCGGGAAATCTCGGCGGGTGGCAGGTGGCCCGGGCGCTGGAGTTCCTGGTCGTGCTGACTGGCGCGGTCGATACGCCCGGAGGAACTTCGCCGCACACTTCGAACAAGATCATTCCGGCGCCGCCGATGATGCCGCCGCCGCCGCGGGCCTGGAACGAATTGATGTGGCCCAGGGAGTACCCGCTCGCGTTCTTCGAGATGAGCTTTCTGCTGCCGCATTTCCTTAGGGAGAAGCGCGGCAAGCTCGCGATGTATTTCACGCGGGTCTACAACCCGATCTGGACCAATCCCGATGGAATGAGCTGGCTCGAAGCGCTCACCGACGAGACCAAGGTCGAACGGCACGCCTGCCTGACTCCCACGTGGAGCGAGACCGCGTGGTTCGCAGACTATGTGTTGCCGATGGGCGTCGCGTCGGAGCGCCACGACCTGCTCAGCCAGGAAACCCACTCGGCGCGATGGATCGGCTTTCGCCAGCCGGTGCTTCGGGTCGCGCTCGAGAAGCAGGGGAAAAAATTCAACTTCACTTACGAGGCCCATCGCGAGGCCGGGCTCGGGGAAATCTGGGAGGAAGACGAGTTCTGGATCGAGCTTTCCTGGCGAATCGATCCCGATGGCTCGCTCGGGATCCGCAAGTATTTCGAGTCACCCTATCGCGCGGGCGAGAAACTTACGCTCGACGAGTTTTACCGCTGGATCTTCGAGAACAGCGTGCCGGGTCTGCCCGAGGCCGCCGCCAGGGAGAGGCTCTCGCCGCTCGAATACATGCGCAAGTATGGGGCGTTCCTGGTCCAGGAGAAGATCTATCACGCGCACGAGCGCGCCCCCGCCGAGTCCGAGCTGGCGCAAGCCAGGGTCGATCGCACAACCGGCGTCGTCACCAGCAACGACAAGCCGATTGGCGTCGAGATAGACGGCAAGACTCACGTCGGCTTTCCGACTCCGTCGCGAAAGCTCGAGTTCTATTCCAGGACGCTCAAGGAATGGAAATGGCCCGAGCATGCGATTCCCGGTTATATCCGAAGCCACGTGCATTGGTCGCGGATCAACCGCAACACGGGCGAGATGCTGCTGCTGCCGACCTTCAGGCTGCCGACCCTGGTCCACACGCGCACGGGCAATGCGAAGTGGCTGAACGAAATCTCGCACTCCAATCCGCTCTGGCTGCATCCCGGCGACGCCGAGCGCTTTCAGGTCAAGACCGGCGACCTGCTGAAAGTCGTAACCGAGATCGGCTACTTCATCGACAAGGTCTGGGTGACTGAGGGAATTCGTCCCGGCGTCGTCGCTTGCTCGCATCACCTTGGGCGATGGCGCCTTAGCGAGGAGTCGGGAGGCGCGCGCTGGTCGAGCGCGCTGGTCGAGCTTCGCCAGACCGGGCCGGGCAAGTGGATGATGCGCCAGGTGCACGGCGTGCGGCCGTTTCAGAGCGACGACCCCGATTCCGGGCGTATCTGGTGGCAGGATGCCGGCGTGCATCAGAACCTCGCCTTCCCGGTTCAGCCCGATCCGATAAGCGGCCAGCATTGCTGGCATCAGAAGGTTCGCCTGGAGCGCCCGGGTCCGGACGAGCGCTACGGCGACGTGTTCGTCGATACCAACCGGGCGCACGAGGTTTATCGGCGATGGCTTCAGATGGCGCGTCCGGCGCCGGGACCCGAAAATCTCCGCCGCCCGCCGTGGCTGCTGCGCGCCTATCGTCCGGCGCCTGAGGCTTTCTATTTGACGCCGGACAAGTAACTGGGCAATCGTTCCCTCGCGGCGATTGGCCGCCATGTCCGCGACCGGAGGAAGCGATGGGACGACTGCGTCAGGTGAGCAAGGCCGAAGCCTCGCCCGAAATCCGCGAGCTGTACAAACAATTCTTCGGCGATCGCGATCCGGTCGCCGAGCCCGGCACCGCAACCGGCACGCCCGGCGACTACTGGACCACGTTCGCCCTGGTGCCCGATCTGCTTTTCCAGGCGCGCAACAGCCTGATGGCGCTGATGAGTCCGGGGCGAGTGCTTAAACCGAAGCTGCGCGAGCTTGCGATCCTGCGCACCGGAATCGTTGGCGATTGCAGGTTCGAATACTCGCAGCATCTGAAGGTTGCCCGCATGGTCGGGGTGCCCGAAGAAAAGCTCGCGGCGATAAAGGGATGGACGACCAGCGACAAGTTTTCGCCCGAGGAGCGCGCCGTGATGGCGGCGACCGATGAACTCGTCGGGCGCAACCTCGTCGAGGACGAAACCTTCGCCGAGCTGAAGAAGCATCTCAAGGACGAGGCGATCATGGAGCTGTTCTACGTGATCGGGTTGTGGCGCATGCATGGGATGATCGTCCGCGCGCTGCATCTCGAATACGACACCGACACGACCGCCCGGATGCGGGAAATCCCCGCGCCTGCGGCTCAGAAATAGCGGTGGCAAGGCGGGCGCCGTTGGCGTAATCACTATCGGGACGCGCCCGCGCGGCGGCGATCTTTCCGGACCAAAGTGGAGGAAATGTGGAATTCGGAATTCAGCTCGTGAACATGGAGCCGGCGCGCGTGCGCGCGATGGCTCAGGCGGCCGAAGGGCTCGGCTACGACCTCGTCGTTTTCCCCGATCATATCGTGATGGAAGGCCCCGAACGCCAGTACGATCCGCATACGCTTGCCTACGACACGATCGTGCTTGCGGCCACCGCCGCGGAGGTGACAAAGAAAATCCGCATCGGCCACCTGGTGCTCTGCAACCTGTTCCGTCATCCCGCGCTTACGGCGCAATCGCTGGTTACGCTCGACCATGTGAGCGGCGGCCGCCTGCTCGCCGGGCTGGGTACCGGATGGACCGAAACCGAATTCCAGATGACGGGTATCCCGTTTCCGCCGATCAGCGAGCGGCTCAGGATGCTCGACGAAGCGCTGACCTGCATCCGCTCGCTGTGGACCAATGAGCGTACCACGTTCGCGGGTGAGTTCTATCGGTTTACCGACGCGATCCTGTGGCCGAAACCGATCCAGAAACCCCATCCGCCGATCGTCGTGGGCGGGGGCGGCAAGGGACTGCTGAGAATCGCGGCGAAACACGCCGACTACGTCAACATCATCCCCGACGCCGGCAAGCCTGGCAAAATATCGATCGACAACCTGCGCAGGATGACCGACGAGTCCTTCCGCTCGCGCATCGCGTTCGTCCGCGAGGAAGCCAAACGCCACGGGCGCAATCCCGAGTCGATCTGCGCGAGCAATTTCATCTTTACTCTCGTCATCACCGGCTCACCCGAGGCCACGCGCGCGACGGCCGCCGGGATGGCGCCGATGTTCAACCTGAGCGCGCAAGGAATTCTGCAATCGCCGATGGCGCTGATCGGCACGCCTGAGGAATGTGTCGCCGAACTCAAGCGCCGCGCGGCCAACTGGGGCGTCGGCCAGTTTATTTTCAGCACGATGATGGGTGGCGACGAGACGCTGATTCGCCGTCTCAAGGAGGAAATCATCGCGCACGTCTGAGCCCGCAGGCGCGAGCCTTACGAGCGGGACTGTCCCGAGAGAGGCCACACCGAAGCGAGGGAGAAAAAAGGGCCGGGGCGGCGCCACCGCTCCGGCCCTTTGGCCGCTTTCTCGATACTTCGCCAGCTAGCGCGATTTCGGAAGTCCGAGCACGCGCTCGGCGATGATGTTGCGCTGGATTTCCGACGTTCCCGCCTCGATCGTGTTCGCACGCGAGCGCAGGAATCCGTACTGCCATCGCCCCGACTCGATCGCGTGGGGTGAACCCTTGACAAGCTGGCTCGCCGGCCCTTCCAGTTCCATCACGAATTCGTGCATCCGCTGGTTCAGCTCCGACCACATCAGCTTGGAGATCGAGCCTTCGGGCCCGGGATTTCCGCCCTTTAGGATCTTCGAGAAGGTCCGATAGGCGGTGTATTTCATCTTCTCGAGGGTTACGTAAAACTCGGCAAGCGTCTGGCGGACTATCGGGTCCTCGATCGCGGGCTTGCCGTTTTTGATCGTTTTGCGCGCCAGATCGACAATCTCGTCGAAGGTGATCTTGAAGCGCGTGACCGAGGACAACGCAAACGTGCCACGCTCGTTCATCAGCGTGGTCATCGCGACCCGCCATCCCTCGTTCAATCCGCCAAGCAGGTTTTCGCGCGGGACATGCACGTCCTCGAAGAACATCTCGTTGAACTCGGCCTCGCCGGTCATCTGGCGCAGTGGCTTGACCGTGATGCCGGGGGTTTTCATGTCAACCAGCAGGTAGCTGAGCCCGCGATGCTTCGGGGCTTCGGGGTCGGTGCGGACCAGCAGCATGCACCAGTCGGCGATGTGCGCGAGCGTGGTCCATACCTTTTGCCCGTTGACGACGAACTCGTCGCCCTTGAGTTCGGCGCGGGTGCGCAGCGAGGCGACGTCGGAACCGGCGTTGGGTTCCGAGAAACCCTGGCACCAGATCTCCTCGCAGCTCAGGATTTTTTTGAGGAAGCGCTTTTTCTGTGCTTCGGTACCATGGGTGATAATCGTCGGCCCGGCCATCGAAAGCCCGAGTGCGTTGAGCGGCGCGGGCGCCCGGAAGCGCGCCATCTCCTCGTTGAAGATCGCCATCTCCACCTGGCTGGCTCCCTGGCCGCCGTATTCCTTCGGCCAGGCCATCCCGAGGAACCCATTCTCGTAAAGGCGGCGCTGCCAATCCTTGAGGAACTCGATCCGGTCCATCTCCTCGGGCAGGTGAAAACCCGGTTCGTTCCATCCTTTGGGCAGATTGGCGCTGAGGAAGTTGCGCACCTTCTGGCGAAAAGCTTCCTCTTCGGGACTGAAACTCAGGTCCATCGCATTCTCCGTAGCTGGCGCCGATTCACGGCGCTGTGCAGTCTCACTTGTCGGCGTTGAGCAGTCTTATCACTTCGGCGCGGCCCCCTTCGACCTCGGCGCGATGCCGATTGGCCATCGCCTGCAAATAATCGTGGATAGGGCCATCCGGTGGCGCGAGTGCCAGCGCCTCTTCAGCCTTGCGCGCGACCCATTCCTGCCCGCGCGACATCAGGTTGAGCCGGTCGCGCACGGATTCGAGCGCCGCGACCCGCGCGGCGAACGGACCGACCTTGTCCGAGGGAGTTCCGCCGTTGTCACGAATCAGAGCTTCCAGGCTTTGCGCGTTGCGCGCCTCTTCGTCGCGCGCGCCAAGCAGGAAGCGGCGCAGCTTCTCGGCCTCGACTTCGCGCGCCAGCTCTTCGAGCGCAAGCGCGCCTGCGCGCTCGGATTCGAGCAGCAGGTTGAGCATCCGCTCGAGTTCCCTGTCCACGGCGCGAATTTAGTAAGCCGGCATCACCGGCGCAAGCTGCAACACAGCCGCCTGGTGAGACATTCGAATCGTCCGTTCGCTCTGCCCGAGCGAGAAGATCGTTGCCGAGGCTTCATTTCAGGAACAGGCGTATCGCGACCAGCGCGAGAAAGACCGCGAAGGCGCGCCTTAGGGCGTAGGCGGAAATCTTCATCGCTATTGCCGCTCCGAAATACGCGCCCGCGGCGAGTCCGAGCGCGAGTACCCCCGCGTAGGCCACGTTGACCGCGCCGTGACGGTAATACTCGAGCGCGCCGAGCAGTCCGACCGGCGGGAGCAGGGCTGCCAGCGAGGTCCCGACCGCCGAATGCTGTTCCATCGAGAGCACCAGCACCAGCGCCGGAACGATCAGCACTCCGCCGCCCACCCCGAAGAATCCGCTCAGCACGCCTGCCGCAAGCCCGATACCCAAAACCGCGAGGTATTCCATCCTGCCTTCCGTCCAATGGTTTTCAAGCGCCCGGACAAAGGAGACGCGCCCCCGGGCTACTTCAAGACAAAGATGGCCGCAACCTATCAGCCCGCGCGGTGCGAAAGAAAGGGCCGATTCGTGCGCGGGGGGGGCGAAGGATCAATCGGCCACGTGGCGACGGGCTTGCGGGTCGCAGGAGGGAGCGGTCTCGACCAGTTTGAGCGCCGGTCTTCCGAGCACTCGTCGCTTCCACCAGTTCTCCAGGTCGTCGAACAGCGAATAGGCAACCGGGGTGATCAGAAGCGTAATGAACAGGCATAGCGCCTGGCCGCCGATCACCACGATCGCGATCCCGCGATGGGACGCGGCGCCGACCCCCGTGCCGAAGGCGACGGGAATCATGCCCGCGATAAGCGCGGCGGTCGTCATCAGGATGGGCCTCAAGCGCTCGCGGTTGGCCTGCAGTATCGCCTGGCGCCGCGCGATTCCCTGCGCCCGCAGGTTGATTGTCTGATCGATCTGCAGGATGGAATTCTTTTTCACGATCCCGAACAGGAGCAGAATTCCGAGCAGCGAGAACAGCGTCATCTGCTGCCTGAAAACCAGCAGCGAGAGCAGCGCGAACGGTACCGCGAGCGGCAGCGAAAGCATGATCGTTATGGGATGGACGAAGCTTTCGAACTGCGCGGCCAGCACCATGTACATGAAGACGATCGACAGCAGGATTGCGATCGAGAATCCGTGCACCATCTCACCGTAAACCTGGCTGCTGCCCATTTCGCCCAGGGTCGTGACGTAGCCGGGGGGAAGACGCATTTTCGCTACCCGATGTTTCAGTTCGGCGAGGACCTTGTTCATCGCGGCGCCGGGCGCGAGGTTGAAGAGCAGCGCTATCTGGCGCTGGCGGTTCTCGCGATCGATTTGGGCCGGCCCGGTGCCGTTGCCGAGCGACGCCACGTTGTCAAGCCGCACCTGCCCGACTGTTGCCGAGGGAACGGTAAGCGACGCAATCTCGGCGGGGTTGTTGCGATCGGCCGCGGCCAACTGCAGCCGCACGTCATAGGTGTTTTGCCCTTCGCGATAGCGGGTGACGACGCTTCCGTGGACCATCGTGCGCATCGTCGAGGCGATATCCTGCACCGAGACTCCGAGGTCGGCGGCCTTCTGCCGGTCGATATGGACCTGCAGCTCGGGAAGCCCGCCTTCGTAAGTCGAATCGAGATCGACCACGCCGGGAATCCGCTCGATCTGACGGCGCAACCGGGCGGTAATCCGGCGTAGAACGTCGAGGTCGGGGCCGCGCACGTCGTAATCGACGTCAACGTCGCGCACGCCCCCCTGCTCCCACGGCTTGATATCGTCAACCGTGATCCGCAGCGCGGGAAAATCCTCGACCTGCTTTCGCGCAAGCTCCATTATCCGCGACTGGGCGAGCCTGCGCTGAGCGGGCGGCGCGAGCTTCACCACCACCTGCGCGACGGTCACGCGCCCGTCGCCGGTGGTGTCGCCGACGGTCGTGAACAGATGCCGCACGCCCGGCAGTACGCGCAGCCGCCTCTCGATCTGGCGTACGACTTTGTCGGTATGAAGCAGCGAATAGCCGGGCGGCGTCTGGATATTGACCGCAAACTCGCTGTTGTCCTCGTTGGGCATGAAGTTAGCGCCGACCAGCCGGGCGAGGAGCGGCACGGCAAGCACCAGCGCAGCCGCGACGCTGACGATTATCCATCGATGCGCAAGCGACCATGAAAGGGCGCGCTCGTAATTGGCCTCGAGCGGACGGAAGAACGCGGAATCGCGCGAACGGCGCCCGCCGGCCTCCGCCTTGAGCAAGCGCGAGCACAGCATCGGGGTCAGCGAGAACGCGACCACCAGCGAAACCATGATCGCAAACGCCATCGTGAGCCCGAACGAGTTCAGGAAGCGCCCCATCACGCCGTGGATGAACGCGACGGGCACGAAGATGACGACCAGCGAGAGCGTCGTCGCGCTCACGGCGAGCCCGACCTCGGCGGTCGCCGCCCGGGCTGCCTCGACGGGTCCCATCCCTTTTTCCTCGATGAACCGGAAGATGTTTTCCAGCACCACTATGGCGTCGTCGATGACGATTCCAACCGCGAGGGTGAGCGCGAGCAGGGTGAGCGTGTTGAGCGTGAAGCCCATCCAGAGCAGCAGCGAGTAGGTCGAAACGATCGAGACCGGAATTGCGACCGCGGCAATCAAGGTCGAACGTATCGAACCCAGGAAAAAGAACACCACGATGGCGGCGCAAAGTCCGCCCAGGAGCAGATGCTCCTGCACGGTATGGACCGACTCGCGAATATAGGTGGACGAATCGCGCGAGACGATCACGCGCACGCCGGGCGCAAGCGTCTTCTCGATCTGCGCCAGCCTGGCGCGTACCCGGTCGACCACCGCGATCGTGTTCTGCCCCGACTGCTTCTGGATCACCAGCGATACGGCGTTCTGGTTGTCCCATCGCGAGAGCGAGCGCGGCTCCTTCACTGCGTCCACGACCGTGCCGATATCGCCCACCGTCACCGGCCGGCCGTTGCGCTCGCTTACGATTACGTTCCTGAAATCCCTGACGTCGGTTATCCGGCCGAGCGTCCGAAGCGTTTCCTCGGAGAGCCCCTGCTCGACTCGGCCGCCCGGATACTCGACATTCTGGCGCGCCAGCGCGGCGGCGACCTGCTGGATCGAAAGCCCGGTCGCGTGCAGGCGGTCGGCGTCGATCAGCACGTGGATCTCGCGCTCGCGTCCGCCGACTATGTAGATGGCGCCAACTCCGTCCACCGATTCGAGCGGCTCCTTGATGAGCCGGCGCGCGATCTCGGTCAACTCCTTGATGCTCTGGTAGCCGGTTATCGCGTAGGTGAGAATCGGGACCGCGTCGATATCGAACTTCTGCACCAGCGGAGGCTTGGTTCCCTCGGGCAGCTTGTCGAGCACGCTTGAGATCTTGTCGCGGACGTCCTGTGTGGCGGCGTCGAGGTTGCGCTCGAGCTTGAACTGGACGAAGATGCGCGACACGCCCTCCATCGTGGTCGAGCGCAGATCCTTGATGCCGCTGACGGTGTTGATCGCCTCCTCGAGCGGCTTGGTGACAAGCGCTTCTGTCTCTTCGGGCGCCGCGCCGGGCAGGAACGTGGTCACCATGACGGTTGGAATATCAACCTTGGGATAGAGATCGACGCCGAGCCGCTCGTACGAGACCAATCCGAGCACGACCAGCACCGCGATGAACATGGTCGCGAAAACCGGACGCCTTACGCACAGATCGGCCAGGATCATGACGGCGATTGCTCCTTCGCCACGGCCTTCAGGCCGTCGGCCAGCCGATCGAGGTCGCTCGTAACGACGCGCTCGCCAGGCCTGAGGCCTTTGACGATCTCGATGCCGGTGTCGAGGGTCACGCCGGTTTCGACCTCGCGGCTTCGCAGCACACCATGCTCGAGCACGAACACGCGCGACACCCCCGCGTAACGCATCACCGCGCTTTGCGGCACGAACAGCGCGCGGTCGCGCCCGAGATTGACGGTCACGTGGGCAAAGTAGCCGGGCCGCAGGCTGCCGTCGGGATTGGGAACCTCGGCCTCGATAAGGAGCGTGCGGCTGGCATCATCCAGCGCGGGTGCAATTCGCCGCACGACGCCGCTATATACACGGTCCGGGTTCGCTTCGACGCTCAGATTGATAGGGAGCCCGACCCTCAGCCTGGGAACGAAACGCTCTGGAATCGACGCGCGGAGTTTTATCGGGTCGATCGCGATCAGCTCGTAGACCGGCGTTCCGGTTCCGACGTGCTCCCCGAGCGAGACCATCCGCTTCTGCACGTAAGCCGCAAACGGCGCGCGCACATAGGTGTAATCAAATTTCGTCTGCGCCAGACCGACGGCGTTGGCGGCGGCTTCGGCGTCGGCCCGGGCCACGCGCAGCGTCGAGGAAATCTCGTCGAACTGTTGCTGTGGAATAAGGCCGTTTTCCTTGAGTTCGCTCGCGCGATGGAAATTCGCCGTTGCGTTAACCAGCCGCGCCTGCGCCTGCTCCAGTTGCGCCCGGGCCGAATCGAGACGCAACCGGTACTCGCGCGGATCGATTCGGCATAGCACCTGTCCAGCGGCCACGCGGTCGCCGAAATCTGCCATCACCGCGGAGATTGCGCCGTCGGCCTGCGCCGCGAGCACGGTCTTTTCGCGTGGAAAGAGCGCGCCCTGGACCTCGACGGTGCGGGTCAGGGTTTGCTCGCGCGCCGGCGCAACCACGACTACGAGCCTTGCCGGCTTTGCCGGTTCCTGCGCGGCCTTCGCAGCGTCGGGCTCGCGGCACGAGCAGCAGCAGAGCAGCGCGAGCGCAAGCGCTCCCGCATACAGCGCGCGCATCGGATACGGCTTCATCGCCCGCCACCTCCGGGCGCTGCACTGACGCCGTTCAGGAACATGTCGAGCACCCCGTCGGCGTCTTCCTCGGGCGAATTCGAGTTGAGCCCGAAGAGCCTTCGCCTGAGCGTCCCGGTCACCATCTCGCTCAGCGTGAATGCCGCGACCATCGGGTCAACCCGCCGAATCGCCCCAGCCTCGATTGCGGCAGTGAGCGCGCCGGCCAGATGGCCGAGATATTCCATGTAAGCGGCGCGCAGCGCCTCGGCGCGCGGGTCGCCAGGGACGAAGGCGACGAGCCGGGTCTCGAGCATCAGCGCCTTCAGGAAGTCCTGGTTGGCGTTCTGGATTCGCAGCGAATTGCGGACCAGGTTCTCGATTCGTTCGAGCGGCGGCGCGCAGGGATTGTCTTCGCGCCTGAGTTCGGCATTGAGGGAGCGGATACCCTCGATCACGGCCGCGTGGAGCAGGTCGTCCTTGTTGCCGAAATAAAGATAGATGGTGCCTTTGGCGATGCGCGCCTCTTCGGCGACGCGGTCGATCGTCGTGCCGTCGAAGCCGTAGCGGCCGATAACGCGGCGGGCGGCTTCGAGGATTTCGCGAACCCGATACTCCTTGATGAGTTCTTCGCGGGTCACCGCTGTCCTGACCGTCCAGTCATTCAAATGAACGTACGGTCAGTCTGGCGGGGAGAAGCCCTTGATGCAAGGGCGAAAGCGCAGGGTTCGACCGGGGTTGACCGCTCTTACAGCGGGAGGGGCAGGTTATTTTCCATCACCGCGTTGGTAACGGACAGCTGGTGGAGTTGCGATACCCCCCGCCGTTTACAGCGGTTCCGGTTTCGGCGTCTCCAGGCGTTCGGCCAACACCGCCGAGAGCCGTTCGGCCGGAACCCGCCGCAAATCCGGCAGCGAAAATCCCGCTGCGGCCTCGTGCCCGCCGCCGCCGAATGCCTCGGCCAGCTTTGCGAGGTCGACGGCGCAATCGGGACTTCGCCTCAAACTCACGCCCTGGCTTCTGAGATCGAACAGCGCGACGACCGTCCGCGATGCGCCATTGTAAAGATGCGCCGCGACCTCGCTGCTGTAGCCGAAGCAGCACGCTGAGCGCACCGTGACTCCGTTGGCGAGCCTGCGATCGACCCGGGTCGCATCGGCCAGCTCGATGCTGCGGCGTAACCCTTCGCGCCCGGCCTGAAGCGCCTCGCGAAGCCGCCGCGACATCCGGGGCTCCTTGAGCTTGAGGATCTCCCGGTACGAGGCCATTCCGCCGAGCGTTTGCACGGCCAGCGCCCAGTCGGACGACTCGGGTATTCGATGCACCCATCGGTCGTGATCGTCGGCGATTTCCGCAAACGCGCCGAACGCCTCGAACGCGCGGCGTTTTTCCTCCGAGGCCAGCTCATCCTCGCGCCGCTTCAAATAGTCGAAGGCAAGCCGCGCCGCCGAATACCGCTCCGACAGCACCTTGCCGGCGAACGGGACCCGGAATTCCGGCGCGTCGGCGCGTGAGACTGCAGTGCGGTGGTGGTCGATCCAGTAGATGCGCGTGCCAGAGCTCGCAAGCTCGCGCAGATGCTCGGCGGTTGACGGCTGCAACCATGACAGGTCGGTGATCCAGAGTTCGTCGGCTCCGGCCTTCAGCGACTGGATCGCGTGATCGCTGTCGCTGTTGGACGCCAGCGTCGTGAGCACGCGATGCCCCTCGTGGAAGCGCGCGACGACTGCGGCCGCGACCACGCCGTCAAGGCATGACGGGCCGTGACTCACCACAAGGACGGTGCTCGTTTTCTGAGGGGCCATGAGGAGACGATTGTAGAGGAATCCGGGCGTCTTGTAGAACCGCGTCGAATCGCGCGCTGGAGCGCTCGTGGCTGCGGTGACGAGCGCGCCCAGGTTCGGGCTCGCGGCGGGATGGATCGCGCTATCATACACCGCCCGGGGCCACCCGCTCGTCTTGGGTTCGATCGCAATCGTCGCCGCCGCGAGCGATTTTCTCAACGGGCGGCTCGCCATCCGCGGCATGCTTGATTGCAAGCGGCGGATGGCCGAAGCTGCTCGCTCTTCAGGATAGCTGGAGGATAGCTGGTGTCGTCCGGGCGCCGTGCGCTACGAGACTCGCGCGAGCAGATTGGCGAGATCGTCGGCGTGCTCCTCCTCCATCTTCAGGATCTGCTCGATCAGTGTCCGCGTGGTCGGGTCATCGTTCCCGAGCCATCGGATTATCTCCGAGTACGACTCGATCGCGATCCGCTCGGCGACCAGGTCCTCCTGGATCATCTCGGTCAGCGAGGCCTTTTCGTCGTATTCCGAATGGCTGCGGGTCGCCAGGCCCTCGGGATTGAAGTCGGGCTCGCCGTTTAACTGGGTGATGCGCTGGGCGACCCAGTCGGCGTGCTGCTGCTCCTCGTTGGCGTGCTGCAGGAACTCGGTCTTGGCGCCGTCGGAGTTGATTCCGCTCGCCATGTAGTAATGGCGCTTGTAGCGAAGCACGCACACGATTTCAGTGGCCAGCACCTGGTTGAGGACCTTTATCACCTGCTCGCGATCGGCCTTGTAGCCGCCGGTGACGGCGCCGTCGGTGATATGCTTGCGCGCGCGCTCGCGGATTTTCCGGATGTCGGCGGAAAACTGGTGCATGATGGGACCTCCCTCAGGGAAAAATAAGTGCAGTGCGGGTTTACCGGGAACCGCAAATATTCTATTTGGCCTGATGCAGTGCTTCCATAGCCGCAGGCCCTCGGCTGTAGGGATCTTTCGCCTCCGCTCGGGCACGGACGGCGTTCGTTGAGCCCGGTTCGTTGAAGCGGTGAACCGAAGCACGCGGCCGTGCTAGGTTTGGGACGGGGGATCGGCGCGGTTCGGGTATCGCGCCATCGCAGAAGGACGAAGATTGGAACCCGATATACTTGAACGCGCCGAGCATTCGGTTTCGCGACGTGAAATCGACCCGGATGTCGTCAAGGTTCTGTATCGTCTGATAAGGGCGGGGCACACGGCCTACCTGGTGGGCGGCAGCGTGCGCGACCTGATGCTTGGGCGGCGACCCAAGGACTTCGATGTCGCCACTTCGGCCCATCCTCAGCAAGTCCGCGAGCTGTTCCGCAACTCGCGCCTTATCGGCCGACGCTTCCGGCTCGTCCACGTTTTCTTCGGTCCCAAGAATATCGAGGTCGCCACCTTCCGCCGCCGAAGCGAGGAAGTCTCTGCCGAAGAACCGCTGATCCGCCACGACAATACCTTCGGCACTGCCGAGGAAGACGCTTTCCGCCGCGACTTCACGGTCAATGCGCTTTTCTACGATCCGCAGACCTTCCGCGTGATTGATTACACCGGCGGGGTACGCGACCTTCGCGCCCGGCTTATTCGCACCGTCGGCGACCCCGACGTCCGGATGGCTGAAGACCCGGTCCGGATGATGCGCGCGGTACGATTCGCCGCCAAGCTCGGCTTCGAAATCGAGCCTGCCACCCGCGCCGCCATCGAACGCCATCGCACCGACCTGCTTAAGGCCTCGATGCCGCGCCTGGTGGAGGAAACCTATCGCACCATCGGGCAGAGCGGCGCCGCGCGCGCGCTGCTGCTGATGGAAGAACTGGGGCTGCTGGAGCAGTTGATGCCGTGGCTGTCGGCCCATCTGAAGACCTGGACCGGCCCGCTCGAAAGCTCGCCCACCGTGCGCAATCTCGGCGCGCTCGGCGAGAGAATCGCGGCCGGCGAGGCGCCCGGTCACGAGTTCGTGCTTGCTGCGATGATGCTCGACATGTACCTGGCAGGCGCGATCGGACGCGAAGGCGAGGGCCGCATCGACGTGGTCGACGAGCTTCGCCGCCGCGGCTTCGCCCGCACCGACACCGAGAACATGCGGCTTATCATGGAGGCGTTTCCGCTTCTTCGCGAACCGTCGCGCCGCACCCGGCGGCTCGCGCGCCGGCCGTATTTTCCGCTCGCTCGCCGGTTGTTCGAGATGGTTGCACCGGTTTATGGCGCCGACACCGCTGCGCTCGCGCGCTTCCTTGAAAATCCCGACGTTTACCTTGCCGGCGCAGCTGTGCCGGCGCCTTCGGGCAAGCGCAGGCGCAGGCGTCGTGGCGGCAGGCGCCGGAGCCGGCGACGGGCGATGCGACCGACCGAACCCGCGCCCGCCCCACCTTCCCCCGCCGAAAGCGCAAAAGGCGCCGAACCCGCATCCACCCAGGCCGTGCCGGGGACCCGCTCGCAATAGCCCTCGTGCGGGCGGACTTGGCTTGTTACTGTTTCGAGCTTGGATTAACTTTCCCGCTTGAGGAACGCTCGCGCGTGCACGCGAGCGGCCGAATCCATCAGACCCATTTCCTGAGAGGTTGGCATTGGCAACGGGCGGTATACGATCCGACAAAATCTGGCTTGATGGCGAACTGGTGCCCTACGATCAGGCCCAGGTCCACGTTCTCACCCACAGCCTGCATTACGGGCTCGCGGTTTTCGAAGGGATGCGATGCTATAAGAGCGAGGACGGCCGCTCTGCAATCTTCCGCGCCCGCGAGCATATCCGCCGCTTGTTCGATTCCGCCCATATCCTCGAGATGCCGATGCCGTTCAGCGAGGAAGAACTGCTCAAGGCCTCGGCCGACGTGGTGCGCGCCAACCGCTTCGAGGAATGTTATATCCGCCCGCTTGCCTTCTATGGAGAGGGCGAGATGGGGCTTGCCGCGCGCGGCAACAGGACCCGCGTTGCGATCGCGGCGTGGCCATGGGGCGCGTACTTGGGCAAGGAAAGCCTCGAGAAGGGCGTCCGGCTCAAGACTTCGTCCTTTGTCCGGTTCCATCACAACTCGATGATGCCGGCGGCGAAGGCCTCGGGAAATTATATCAACTCGATCCTCGCTGGTTACGAGGCGCGTCGCTCCGGCTACGACGAAGCGCTCCTGCTCGACGTGCAGGGTTTCGTTGCCGAGGGCAGCGGCGAGAATATCTTCGTGATTCGCGACGGGGTGGTCCGCACCCCGCCACTCACCTCGATCCTGCCCGGTATCACGCGCTCCTCCGTGATGACGATTCTCGCCGACCTGGGGGTTCCGGTGCTCGAGCAGTTCTTCGCCCGTGACGCTCTCTATATCGCCGACGAGGCCTTCATGACCGGCACCGCCGCCGAGGTGACGCCCGTGCGCGAACTCGACGACCGCAGGATCGGGACCGGTCAGCCCGGCCCGATCACGCGCAAGGTGCAGGAAGTCTTTCAGCGCGTGCTGCGCGGGCGCGCCGACGAGAAGTACAAGGGCTGGCTTTATCACGTTTAAGCGGACGTGCATCCGGGTATGAAGATGACGACGATAACGCTAATCGGCCTCGGCGTCATCGTACTTTTACTGATAGCGCTTCGGCCCAGGACGGCGCGGGCTGCGATGCTCCAGGAGGGCGACGCCGCGCCGCCGATCACGACCCAGATGGTTGTCGGTGACCGGGTCGAGCCGTTTTCACTCGAGAGCTATCGCGGCCGAAAAATAGTTCTCTACTTCTACCCGAAAGATGACACGCCCGGATGCACCAGGGAGGCGTGCGCCTTTCGCGACGGTTACGCGATGTTCGAGCGCGCGGGGATCGCGGTGTTCGGATGCAGCGTCGATAGCGCCGACTCGCATCTCGCGTTTATCCGCAAGTACAAGCTGCCCTTCGCGCTGCTGCTCGATCCGGAGCGCAAAATTGCGACCGCCTACGGCGCTGCCAATGGAATTCCGATTCTCGGCCTGGACCGGAGAATCACCTACGTGATCGGCGCGGACGGCCGCATCCTCAAGGTCTATCCGAACGTCGATCCCTCATCGCACGCCGAACAGATCCTGCGCGACGTGGGCAGCCCAAACCCCGCCGCACTCCAGATGTCCCCGGCAAGCCCGTCCAGGCATTAGGCCGCGCGATTCTTCGATCTACGGAAAGGGCGAGGGGCCGCCGATACGGGGCAGCCCCTTACTTGCGGTCTGGGCGGGCCAAGCCGCCCAACCTCAGTCCCGGCAACCGTGATTGGTCTGGCGAACAGTTCGATGAAGCACGAACGCACCGGCTTTTCTTTCGATGTCGAGGGCCGTTGCAGGCGAGCCGGAAGGCGCACCTTAGCGGCCCACGATTACTTCGCCCGGGGCGTAGCCGAGGCTTACCGCAAGTGCGACCGCCGCTGCAGCGAGACGTTCCGCGTCATTCTCGCGCGAGGCCATATCGGCGAGCCTCTCGACGTGCGCGCGTATCGTTCCCGATTCGGTTTCCCGCGCGCATCCAAGGCTGTCCGGGTCGAAAATCGCGTCGATCAGCGGATTCGGGTCGAAGTTTGATTCGAGCAGCGCCTCGACCACCGCGCGACGCCAGAAATCGCGCGGTTCAACCCGATCGAAATCCACTATCGCTTCCACCCGCCGGCGCATCGCCGCAATCAGCGCGCGATAAATTTCCAGCGCCTCGAAATACGGCTTCGTTCCCTGCGCGTCGATGAAATCGCCGGCGGTCGCCTCCTCGCCATACGCCCCGCGCGAGCCCGGCTCCGGATCGAGCCGAATCAGCCGTTCCCCCGCTTCGGTCCGCTCAATACCCAGCGGATAAAGCCTGCACGCAAGCGGCCGTCCCTCGTGAATCGTGCATCGCGAACCCGACAGCGCAGAGCATCCCCCGTCGTCCTTGAAGCGAAGCAGCGAACCGCGCCGCGCGGTGTATGTGCGCACAGCCTCTGACGTTGCTATTGAACGGGCGCGCGCGATCCGGAGCACGTCGTAGGGCGAAAGCGTGATCACCTTGGCGTGGCAGCAAAGCCCGCACTGGTTGCATTGGTAGGAAAAACGGCTCTGACGATCCATTACGTGAAACAACCTGAACGGGCGGCATTTCTGCTAGGATGCTGGCACATGATGACCCGCGCAAGGGCGGACAGGAACACGCTGCTCGGATGCGACACCGCGGTCGTGCTTGCCCCGCACACGCGCACCGGCGCAACCCTCCTTGCCAAGAACAGCGACCGCCCGCCGCTCGAGTGCCAGCCGCTTTTCCATGCGCCGCACCGCAAGCATCGCGCCGGCTCGACCGTCCACTGCCAATATATCGAAATCCCCGAGGCCGCCGAGACCGCCGCACTGGTCGGCTCGCGCCCGTACTGGCTATGGGGCTTCGAGCACGGTGTCAACGAATATGGCGTTGCGATCGGAAACGAAGCCGTTCTCACCCGCGACGAACTTCCGCCCGTCGGACTGCTCGGGATGGACCTGGTGCGCCTTGGGCTGGAACGCGGACGAACCGCGCGCGAAGCCGTCGAGACTATCGGCGAGCTTATCGAGCACTACGGGCAGGGAGGCTCGGGCGCCCACGACCTCGATTTCCGCTACTCGGGCGGGTTTATTATCGCGGATTATGCCGAGGCGTATGTGCTCGAAAGCTCGTACCGACAATGGGTCGCGCGGCGCGTGGAGCAGTGCAGCTCGATCTCCAATCGCCTGACGATCGGCACGGCGTACGATCTCGCATCGCCGGATGTGCGCGATTACGCGCGGGAGCGGGGATGGTGGGACGGAAAGGAGCCGTTCGATTTCGCCGCCGTCTATTCGACCGACGCGAGCGATCCGCTTTTTGCGTGCGCGCGGCTCGAACGAAGCCGGGAATTCATCTCGCGGCGCGGACCGCGCGGCCTTCGCGAGATGTTCGCGATGCTGCGCGACCATTACGAGTCGGGCGAGATACCGTTAATCGCGGCGCCCGCAGGCAGCGCCAAAAGCTTCTCGCTATGCATGCACGCTATCCAGGCAACCACCGCGAGCATGGTGGCCGAGCTTCCCGATCCGCAAAGCGGAGCGCCCGTCGTGATGTGGGCGTGCCTCGGCGCGCCGTGCACCGGCGTCTATTTTCCCCTCTATCCCGACGCGCTCCTTCCGCCCGCGCTCGGTGTCGGCGGCGAGCGCCCTTCGCACAAATCACCGTGGTGGCGGATGAAGGAAATTCAGGACAGGGTCGCGCACGCGCCCGAGCGCCTCGCGCCGCTCGTGTGGAAGCATCTGAGGCCGCTCGAGAACGCGATGCTCGAGCAAGCCGCCGAACTCGCCGAGCGTGTACGCAGTCTCAAGGGCGAGCAGAGGCGCGCGACGCTTTCGCGCTTCATGGCGCAGAATATGGTCCGCGTGATGCGCGAAATTGCTCGCGTCGAAGCCACTCTTTCAAACGCCGCCTGAACCCGCTCCCGGGGGGACTTGCGCGCAAGGCCGTCGGGGCGCTAGCTACCTAGTGAACGTTTGATTACCTATCGTCCGGCATAGCCCCGGCGGGAGCCTTCACAAGCGATGGATTTCAACTACAGCCCCGAACAGGAAGCCTATCGAGCCGAAGTCCGGAAGTGGATGGAGGCGAACCAGCCTGCGCCGCTTACCGAGCAGGAGAAGGAAAAAGCCGACGACGAGTTCATGTGGCAGCGCCTGAGGGCTTGGCACAAGAAGCTCTACGAAGCCGGCTGGATGGGGATCACGTGGCCGAAAGAATATGGCGGCCGCGGCGCGACCTTTATCGAGCAGGTCATCTTCCAGCAGGAACTGGGCAGGCTCGGACTCCCATTCGGATGCAACGTGCTCGGCGTGATCATGACCGGCCCCGCGCTCATGCAATGGGGCACCGAGGAGCAGAAGAAGCGCTATCTCGAACCAATTATCGCGGGCGACGAAATCTGGTGCGAGGGGATGTCGGAACCCGGAGCCGGCTCCGACCTCGCCGCGCTTCAGACTCGCGCTACGCTCGAGGGCGACTCGTTTATCGTCAACGGGCAGAAAGTCTGGACTACGCTCGCCCACCGCGCCCACTTCTGCCAACTCTTCGTCCGTACCGATCCCGAAGCGCCGAAACATAAGGGGCTCAGCTGCCTGCTGGTCGATATGAAGAGCCCCGGCGTCAAGGTACGCCCGCTCAAACAGATAAGCGGCGACGCCGAGTTCAACGAGATCTTCTTCGAGGACGTCCGTGTGCCGAAGGAAAACCTGCTCGGCCCGCTGAACATGGGATGGCAGGTGCTGGTTTCGACCCTGATGCATGAGCGGTTCGGTATCGGGGAAACGCTGGGCGGGACCGAGACAATTCTGCAGCAGTTGATCGAGATAGCGAAGACGCGGGAAATCGACGGGCGGCCCGCCTCCGAGGATCCGGCAATCCGCCAGCAGCTGGCGCAGTTCGCGTGCGAAGTCGCGGCCAAGAAATACAACGGGCTGCGCAGCCTGACCAAGCGGCTCAAAGGTCAACTGCCGGGCGCCGAAGCCTCGATCTCGAAGCTCGTCTCGACCGAGCTTTCGCAGCGGATGACCAAGTACGCGGCGCGCCTGCTCGGCGCTTACGCACTGCTCGAGCGCCGCTCTCCGCTTGCACCCGACGGTGACTGGCTACGGCGAATCCTCGCGTCGGAGTCGATGACGATCGCGGGCGGGACATCGTCGGTCCAGCGCAACATGATTGGCGAGCGGATTCTCGGCCTTCCCAAGGGATAAGTTCTGCGCCGAAAGCCGTGATCGATAAGGGCGGACCGGATTCGGTCCGCCTCGATTTTTTGCCCCACCCAACCGGGTCCCGCCAATGAGCCCGGCGTTTCAGTGACGCCGGGCATGGCTCTTGCCATAGGCTGTTAGTCGCAGGTTTTCTCCAACTAACGGTCGGATTTCTGCCCGTTGGCAAGGCACATGCCTGCAAAAAAGGCGGCAAATGCAGGCCCGCCAGGAATCGCCCGCGATTCTTTCTGGAGGTAGGTTCGGAATGAAGGGAAGAGCGTTCAGCTCGCATCGCATAGGCACGGCCGGTGGATTGGCCGCAATCACGCTGCTTTCGGCCACGAGTGCGTTCGCGGCGCAAGCCAAGCCGCAGGTCAACGGCGCGGACGTTGCCTGGCTGCTGACCTCGGCGGCGTTGGTCCTGATGATGACGATTCCGGGCCTGGCGCTCTTTTACGGCGGGCTGGTTCGGCGCAAGAACGTGCTCTCGGTGCTGATGCAGAGCTTCTTTCTTGCCGCTATGGTGTCGGTCCAATGGGTGCTGTTCGGATACACCCTGGCGTTTTCACCAGGTTCGGCGCTGATTGGCTCCCTGCACTGGCTGGGGCTGGCTGGAGTGAGCGCAACGGCGCCCTACCCGGCGTACTCCTCCACCGTGCCGCATCAGGCCTACATGATCTATCAGTGCATGTTCGCGATTATCACTCCTGCGCTGATCACCGGAGCGATCGCGGAACGGATGTCGTTTCGTGGGTTTCTTATTTTCAGCCTCCTATGGACCACGCTTATTTATGATCCGCTCGCGCATTGGGTCTGGGGCGCCGACGGATGGCTGCACGCGATCGGCGCGCTGGATTTCGCGGGCGGCACGGTCGTGCATATCTCGTCGGGAGCAGCGGCATTCGCGGGAGCGTTGATTCTCGGTCGGCGGACCGGTTATCCGCGCGAGCCGATGATACCGCACAACCTCGTCTATAGCGTCACGGGCGCGGGTCTCCTGTGGGTCGGATGGTTCGGGTTCAACGCGGGAAGCGCGCTTGCTGCAAACGGGCTCGCGGTCTCGGCGTTCGTTGCGACCCATCTTGGTGCGGCGGCCGCCGCGCTCGGCTGGCTTGCGGCCGAGTGGACATTGACCGGAAAGCCGACCGTGCTTGGCACGGCGAGCGGAGCGGTTGCGGGACTGGTCGCGATTACGCCCGCCGCGGGATTTGTCACGCCGGTTGCTGCGATCATCATCGGTCTTGCGGCCGGGGTGGTGTGCTTCATGGCGGTCAGGATGAAACCGCGCTTTGGTTACGACGACGCGCTCGACGTGGTCGGGGTTCACATGGTCGGCGGAATACTGGGCGCGCTCGCAACGGGCCTTTTCGCAAGTGTCGCGGTCAACGCGGCGGGCGCGAACGGCCTCTTCTATGGCAATCCGCGGCAGTTGCTTATCCAGGCGATCGGCGTCGTCGTGACGGTTGCCTTCTCCTTTGTCGGCAGTTCAATCCTGCTCAAACTGACCGACGCGTTGGTGGGAATCCGCGTGACGCAGGACGACGAAGTGCTGGGGCTCGATCTCAGCCAGCACAACGAAGCCGCCTACGCGGTCGAAGGCTGACAATGGAAAGCGCGCCTTGTCGCGCACTCACAGGCGAGCAAGGGCGGACTTTGGCGAAACGGTTGCGGCGCGGGGCGCGGCGGTCCCCGCGCCGAATCCTGAATCCCGGCTAACGCTGCAGCGCCTGGAACAGGAACGGCGCCGCTTCACTCATTATCTCGCCGACAATCTCGGACAACGGCTTGCTCGGCAGAGCGAGCTTGTCGGTCAGCGACGTCAGCATTCGCAGGTAATGCTCCTTGGTCTCGGCGCTTATCGTACTGAGCCGTTGCTCTTCCATGATTTCGAGGTAGCGGCGATGGGCCTCGAAAATCTGCCGATCGATGCCGTCGAACTTGTTTGCTCGCGCCATGGCGAAGATTCCTCGCTGTTTGATGGGATGCACTGGCGACGCCGCAGGCAGCGTCCGCGCAATAAGAATATAGCAGGAGGCGCGGCGTCCCCTAATGAGGCTGCGGGCAAGCTCAGAAGGTGTGCCGCCGGGCATTGATACTTATCAGGAGGCCCATGCCGGCCATCGTGATAAGCATCGACGAGCCTCCATAGCTGATCATCGGCAGTGGGATTCCCACCACTGGCAGCATCCCCGTCGTCATCATCATGTTGATCGCCACCTGCCAGAAGATCATCCCGGTAATCCCGATTGCGAGAAGCGCGCCGAAGCGGTCTCGCGCATGCCGTGCGATCCAAAGGCCGCGCCCGATCAGGCAGGCGTAAAGACCGAGCAGCAAAAGAGAACCCGCCAGGCCAAACTCCTCTGCGTAGACCGCGAAGATGAAGTCAGTCGTCTCCTCGGGAAGGAAGTTGAGCCGAGCCTGAGTTCCTTTCATGAAGCCTTTGCCCCAACTGCCGCCGCTTCCGATCGCGATCTCGGACTGGATTATGTGATAGCCCGAGCCGAGCGGGTCGGCCTGCGGATCGATGAAGCTGACCAGGCGGGCGCGCTGATAGGGCTTGAGGTAATGCCAGCTAAGCGGTGCCGCAAGCATCCCGGCCACCATCAGCGCCGCCATCACGCGCCAGTTAAGTCCACTTACGAAGAGCAAAGTTCCGGTAATGAGAACCAGCACGATCGCGGTGCCGAGGTCGGGCTGCTTGAGCACCAGTGCGGTCGGCAATCCGAGCAACAGGAAGGGAATTACCAGATGGCGAAAACCCCATCCGCCCGGCGGCGGCTCAAGCCGAAAATAACGAACCATCACGAACAGGACCGCGATCTTCGCCAGTTCCGACGGCTCCAGCTTGAACAAGCGCAGGTTTATCCATCGCCGCGATCCTCCGCTCGAATGGCCTATCACTTCGACTGCTATCAGCAGCAGCAAGGCGACCACATAGAGCGAGTAGGAGTAGCCGATAAGCGAGCGGTAATCGAACAGCAACGCGCCGGCCATCAGGAGCGTGCCGACTCCGATCCAGATCAACTGGCGAACAAACAACGGGTCCATCCTGTGAGCGGACGGAACGTACGACGCGCTCAGCACCGTGAGCAGGCCGAGCCCTTCGAGCATCAGCACGATTGCGAACAGTGTCCAGTCGAAATGGCTCAGAAGACGGCGATCGATTAGCGGCATCGCGCTGCCACCTGTCTAACGAGCGGCCACGTCGGCCGCCTCCGGCCTGCCGGCAAGCTGCGGCGCGTTGGGCGGATAGAGCTGGAAGAATTTCTGAAGCACGTCATGGACAACCGGCCCGGCCGAGCTCCCACCGTGTCCGCCGTGTTCGATCACACACGCGACCGCGATTTGCGGATGGTCCTCGGGAGCGAAGGCAACGAGCCATCCGTGATCGCGATATTTGACCGGGATCTCGCCCTCGGGCTCGCCGTTGCGCACTCCGGCCTTGCCAGCTCCAATCACCTGCGCGGTGCCGGTCTTGGCGCACACGGTGACGTTGTCGAGATGGGCGCGATGCGCGGTACCCCAGGGACTGCTGACCACTCGCGCCATGGCGTCGCGGATGGTCTGCAGATACCTGGGATCGATCTTGAGCCGTGCCTCGACGACGGGCGGGTAGGCCTTGATTATGTGACCGTCGAGCCCCTCGATGTAGCGAACGAACTGGGGCTTGTAGCGGATTCCTCCGTTGGCGATTTCCGAAACAACCTGCACCATCTGGATCGGCGTAACCGCAACGTAGCCCTGCCCGATAGCAACCGACAGCGTCTCCGCCGGATACCAGGGTTGATGATAAGTGCGCTCTTTCCAGGCCGACGACGGCATTATCCCGGCCGTTTCGCCGTGCAGCGCGATTCCGGTCTTGCGGCCGAGGCCCATCAGGTGCGCCCAATGCGCAAGGCGGTCGATACCAAGGTGCAGCCCGACATTGTAGAAGTAGACGTCGCACGACGAGACGATCGCGCGATGGAGCGCGATCGTGCCGTGGCCGCCCCTGCGCCAGCAATGGTATTCGCGCCCGCCATACCACATCCCTCCGGGGCAAAAATAGGTCGTGTCGGGAGTGAGCGTGCCCTCTTCCAGCCCGGCCACTGAATCCACCAGCTTGAAGGTCGAGCCGGGCGGATAAATGCCCTGGATGACCCGATCTTCAAGTGGATGTTCCGGGTCGGTTATGAGCCTATGCCAGTTCGCGGGAGTAATACCCCCGACGAAAGTGTTCGGATCGAAGGCGGGATGGCTGACCATCGCAAGGATATAGCCCGTGTTCGGATCCATCGCGACCAATGCGCCATTCTTGCCCTGCATCGCCTGCTCAGCGGCCTGCTGGACGTCGAGGTCGAGGGTCAGGACCACGCTTTCGCCGGGCCGGTCGGGAATTTCCCTCAGAACTCGAAGCCTTCGCCCGACCGCGTCGACTTCGATTTCTTCGCCGCCCGGAGTGCCGCGCAGATACGGCTCCCATCCTCGTTCAAGGCCGAACTTGCCGATTTCATCGCCCATCCGGTAGTTGGTCAGGCGCAGGAGATCGTTGCGAGAAACCTCGCCGACATAGCCGAGCAGGTGCGCGGCCAGGTCTCCGTAAAGGTAATGGCGCGCGGGCGTGATCTCGAGGCTTACTCCGGGCAGGTCAAGCTGATGGGTTTCGAGTGCGACCACCTGCTGCCAGTCGAGATTCTCATCGACGGTTATCGGTTCGTAGGGCGCCCTGCCGTTGTGCTCGGCGTCCGCCACTTTCCCCGCGATATCGTCGTCGCCGAGCAGTTTCTGAAGCCTCTCGACGGTCTGCGAGAGATTGTCGGAATCCTCGGGAACGAACACAGCGTTGAATGACGGACGAGTGTTGACGAGCGGGCGATGGCGGCTGTCGAAGACCAGGCCGCGTGGCGCCGGCAGGCGGCGGATGCGGATGCGGTTGCGGTCGGCAAGCTGTGCAAATTCGGGATTCTTGATGACCTGCAGATAATAGAGGCGAGCGGCAACCACCGCCATCACGGTCAGCATCAACGCTGAGATGACGGTAATTCGAGGTTCCAGCCTGGGAACCGGAAGACGCTTTTTTTTGGGGCGAAATTTCGCCACCGGAAGGAAATTCCCGGAACAGTTACTACCTGGCTTCTATCTATTCACGCTCGGCCTTTGCGCGCAATCCGATCGCGTTCTTTAACCTCGCGAGTATGGAGAAAACCGCCGGAGCCAGGGCGGCGCTGACCGCGGCTTGCACCACCAGGGCGGGAATCATGGCCTGCAGCTCGCCCGACGCTCCGGTCGCAAGGCCAATCCCGGCCTGGCTTGCGCCCGTCACCATCGCGCCCAGGAACACTGCGACTGCGCCCACTATCGCGTTGGTCATCATCAGGCGGCTTGAGACCTCGTAAGTGAGCAGATACACGAGCGTCATGAACAACGCGTTCAGGCCGATGTGAGTGCCCGAGAACACGTCGACCGCATAGCCCATCGCGAACGCCATCGCCGCTGGCAGCACCCCATGATGGCGCAGTCCCAGGTCAACCGCGAGAATCACCACCAGGTTCGGTAGCAGGGCGCGAACCGGCAGCCATAGCGGGGCAGTGGTTTGGATCGCGAGGCATATCAGCAGCGCAATGCCGAACAGGAGCAGCAATCGCACCGGGCTTAGCTCTGGGTCTTCCTGCCGCCCGGTGGCTGGGGCGGCGGCTGGGTGATCACCAGCACCTGCTCGAGCCTGCGGAAATCGACTGCCGGCTTGATCGAGACGTTAAGAAACAGGCCGGGAGCGTCGCGTCCGACCTCTTTTACCGAGCCGATCAGCAAACCGCGCGGAAAGGTTCCGTCCAGGCCCGAAGTAATCACGCTGTCCCCTGCCTTGACGTCGTCAGTGCGCCCCACGTACTTCATGATGAGACCGCCGTCAACCACGCCGGCCACGATACCGCGCGCGCGGCTTCGCTGGTCAAAGGCGTCGAGCGCCGAGTTGTGGTCGTCGATCAGCAGCACACGGGAAGCATGGGCGCTGGCGGCGATTATCTTGCCGACCACGCCCTGCACCGACACCACCGCCATCCCGGGCTTGATCCCGCTGTCAGTTCCCTGGCCGAGAATCAGGGTGCGCGAGAGGCCGGTTGCGTCAGCACCGATCACGTTGGCGGCAACCGCCGGGAGGTTGAGCGCCTGGCGGAGTTCGAGCAGTTCAGCGAGCCTATGGTTCTCGGCCTCCAGTTCCGCGAGGTGGGTTTTCTCGGTTGTGACCCTGGCCAGTTCAAGGCGGAGCTTTTGGTTCTCCCGCTGGACATTGACGAGGTCGAGGTAATCGTGGATCAGGCCAATGCCGCCTTCACCCAGGCGCGTGACGGAACTCTGGAAAGGCCGCAGCGCCTCGAACAGAATCGCGGTGGACCACGATTCCACGGCGTTCGGGCCGAGCCGGGTCGAGAGCATGTGCAGCGAAACGATCATCAACGCCCCGCAGGTAATTACCACGCGGTAGCGCCAAAGAAGAGTTCGCTTCACCTTCTGATGCCCTGAGCCTTGAGCGATCGCCCGGGCCTGAACCCGCGCAGGCGGCCTACTCGACCGTCACGTCGCGCAGAAGCGAAAGCTCATCCAACGCCTTTCCCGCACCCATCACCACCGCGGTCAGCGGATCATCGGCCAGCGTGACCGGGAGCCCGGTTTCCTCGCGCAGCAACACGTCCAGGTTTCGCAGCAACGCGCCGCCGCCGGCCAGCACGATACCCTTGTCCACGATGTCCGAGGCCAGTTCCGGCGGGGTCCGTTCGAGCGCGATACGGACCGATTCCACGACCTGCCTTACCGGCTCCATCAGGGCTTCGCGGATCTCCTCGTCGGTGATCTCGATGATCTTCGGAGTTCCCGCGACGAGATCGCGTCCCTTAATCTCCATGGTCTGGATTTCGTTACCCGGATAGGCAGAGCCGATCGTTATCTTGATCAATTCGGCGGTGCGCTCGCCTATAAGGAGGTTATACTTGCGCTTGATGTGCTGGATAATCGCCTCGTCCATCTTGTCGCCGGCGACCCGCACCGAACGCGAGAACACCACGCCGGCCAGCGAGATGACGGCGACCTCGGTGGTGCCGCCGCCAATATCGACGATCATGTTGCCGACCGGCTCGGTTATCGGAAGCCCCGCCCCAATCGCCGCCGCCATCGGCTCCTCGATCAGGTAGACCTCGCGCGCGCCCGCCAATTCCGCCGACTCGCGGACCGCGCGCTTCTCCACCGCGGTAATTCCGAACGGAACGCAAATCACGATGCGCGGACGCGGACGCACCAAAGTCCGCCCGCTGTGAATCTTGCGGATAAAGTAACTCAGCATCTGCTCGGTGATCTCAAAGTCCGCGATCACGCCGTCCTTGAGCGGCCTTATCGCGACGATCGACCCTGGCGTTCGCCCGAGCATCTTCTTGGCCTCGGCGCCGATCGCGAGCACCCGGCGGGAGCCACGCGAATCCTTTTGCACGGCAACCACCGAAGGCTCATTGCAGACGATTCCTTCGCCCTTGACGTAGATCAAAGTGTTGGCGGTGCCGAGATCGATCGCCAGGTCGCTCGAGAACCAGCCGAAAAGGGAATTCAATACCACGGGATGTCCGCCCCTTGCCTGAAAGCCGCAGGCACGGAAATTAGCCAGCCGAATGTGTCGCGAAAGCCCTGCTGTTCGTCAATCATGCCTCAACCGACCCATCGCCGACCTTAGTGCACGCCCGAGGCGATGCTTTCGCGTCCTTTGGCAAAGCTAACAGACGATCGTCAGACCAAGCAAGCAAACCCCAATTGCGAGGGCAAAAGTTCCTCAAGTATGATCGGAAGCGTCATGCTCGACCTGATGCGGCGCTACGCCTATTCGTGGACAACCCGAGTCATCCTGGGTCTCATTACTGTCATCTTTATTTTCTGGGGCGTCGGCACCGGCTTCTTCTCCACCGTGCATCCGATAGCCACCGTCGACGGCCATCGAATTCTCGCCGACCAGGTCGATCGCGAAGCCGACCGGATCAAGCAGACCCTTGAGAACATTTACGGGGCGAACGCCGCGGCTTTGCTCAAGAGCATCAACCTGCGCGAGGAGGCGCTCGACCGAATCATCGAGAACCGCCTCGTCAACGAAGAGGCCCGGCGCCTCGGGCTGCGTATCAGCACGGCCGAACTACGGGAAAAAATAGCCTCCCTGCCGGCCTTCCAGGTGGACGGCCATTTCGACTTTCGCCAGTACCAGGCGGTCCTGCGCAATAGCTTCAACATGTTTCCTAACGAGTACGAGGCCGAGATGCGCGCGGAGATGACGCAGAACCTGCTGCGCAACATGGTCTCCGAGGCCGTCCCGGTCAGCGATTCCGAGGCGCGGCACGTCTTCGACCTGCGCAACGAGCGCATCTCGCTCGCCTATATCGAAGTCCCCTACCAGAACTATGTCGCGGGAATCTCGCCCACGGAAAACCAGGTCGAGCGATACTACCAGGAGCATCAGGAGGCTTTTCGCGAACCCGAGCGCTTCAAGATCGACTATATTCATTACGATCCGATGGTCCTCGCGGCGAACTTCAAGCCTACGGACAAACAAATTGAGCAGTTCTACCAGGATAACCTCAAAAGCCGCTTCACCCACCCCGAGGAAGCCCGTGCGAGCCACATCCTGATCCGGGTTTCGCCCACTGCGAACCCCGAACAGCGCGAGCAGGCGCGAAAAAAGGCAGAGGAGATATTGCAGAAGCTCAAGAAGGGCGCCGATTTCGCCAAACTCGCCAAGGAATACTCGCAGGACCCCGGTAGTCGCGACCAGGGCGGCGATTTGGGCTTCTTCAGCCGCGAGCAGATGATCAAACCCTTCGCCGACCAGGTGTTCGCGATGAAACCAGGCCAGCTCCGGATCATCAAGACTACCTTTGGGTACCATGTCGTCAGGCTCGAGGCGCTGCGGCCCGCGCGCGTCGATACGATGGCCGAAGCGAAGCCGCGCATAATCGCAATTCTGCGGGAGGCCGAGGGTAGAAGACTTGCCCGCGAGGCGCTCGACCAGGACATTTCGTCCGCGCTCTCGGGCGAGAGCCTCGCCGCTATCGCGAGGAAGCGCGGGCTCTCGGTGGTCGAGACCCCTTTCTTCTCACAGGCGGAGGCCCCAGGCGTGGTGCCCGATCCGAAGCTCGTCCAGGAGGCCGTCAAGCTTGACAAGGGGCAGGTGCGAGCCGTGATGGGGGCCAGTGCGCCGTACCTGGTCAAGCTTGTCGATCTAAAACCGTCTTATATTCCGCCGCTCAAGGACATCCAGGAGCGCGCACGCCAGGCGCTGATCCGGTCAATTGCCGAAGGCAAGGCTCGTGCACAGGCCGAGAAATTGCTCTCCCAGATCAAAGAGCCTGCCGACTTCGACAGGATCGCCCAGCAGAACGGTCTCACCGTCCGGAAGACGGGCACGTTCTCGCGCTCCGGCGGTACGGTGCCGGGAATCGGTTCTCTTCCGGATGTGGCCGACGCAGCCGCCACTGTTCCCGAGGTTCCCGGTGTGATAGGGCGCGTGATGCAGCGGAACGGGAATGCCTATATTGTCGAGGTGCTAAGCCGGACTTTGCCCGCGGAGCGGGAATGGACGAGCGCGAAGAAGGATTTCATGCAGGAATACGCCGCCAGGCGCCAGGCGGAGGCGTGGATGCGATTCGTCGATGCGCTCAAGGCAAAGGCGGCAATTACGATAGACACAAACCAGCTTGGTGTGCAGGCGCCGTCATCCACGAGCTAGCCCATCGAGCGGAAATTTGAGCGTCCATGGATTCTCAAAGCGAGCCACCCCCGAGTGACCCCTCTGTTGATACTTCCGAGTTCTTTTTCGAAGGCGATGGCCTGAGCGCACTGCTGGTGCACGGCCTTACCGGGACGCCCTACGAGATGCGCTACCTGGGCGAACGGATGGCCGCGGCGGGCATCCGCGTGCGCGGCGTGCGCCTGGCTGGGCACGCTGGCGCACCCGAGGAACTCGGGCAGACGACGCATGAGAACTGGTATGAAAGCGTCGTCCAGGGATTCGAAGAGCTGCGCCGCTACGGGCAGCCGAACGTGGTAATCGGCCTTTCGGCGGGCGCGGTTCTGGTCGCGCGGCTGGCGGCCGAGCAGCGCGAAGCGGTGTCAGGTCTGGTGATGCTGTCGCCGGCGTTCTTTCTGCCGGTTGCCACTACAGCCGCGCTCAAGGGTGTCCAACTGCTTGGGCCGCATGCGCGGCGAATCTATCTGTACGGCGAAACGGGCTCGGACATCCATGACCATAGCGCCCGGCTGGTACATCCCAGCTCGCGCCTGATGCCGCTCGCAGCGCCGATCGAGCTTCTCAAACTCTCGGCGCTCGTGCGCCAGGAGCTCCCCAAGGTGCTCCAGCCCACGCTCATCATCCATAGCGCTCTCGATCATGTTTGTCCCTGCGATCGCAACGTCAAATACCTGATGGAGCATCTGGGTAGCAGGCAGAAGCGTTCGCTGATCCTGAAGGAGAGCTTCCACGTGATTACCGTGGACAGCGAAAAGCAGCGAGTCGCCGACGAAGTGATCGCCTTCGCGATGCAGTTCCGGACGGAAATCCCACGCCGAAGCGCGGCCGGCGGTTACTGAACCGGCAATCGAGCCAGGGCGCCGGCCGCCTGGACCTGTCAGCGCTGCTGGCCGAGATAATGCTCTTCGAGCAGGTACTTGACGTCGGGGCGGTTCAGCACCTCGATGAAGCAGATCTCGTTGGCCGCGTTCAGATCGATAATCAGGTACCCTTCCATCGCGGGCAACTCGATGGAGTTGTCGACCTTGACCTCGTCAAGGGTGGCGAAACTCGAACAATTCTCGTCGCCGCAGTCGCATACGGTTTCGATTCGCAGAGAGGCGAGCTTTTCTATGAGCGGCTCGGCGCCGATTTCGCGCAAAAGCGCCGCCATCTCGTCGATCAGATCCGGCAGAACCTCGCTTACCATCGGTGAAGGCATAACCGACGCTCAAGCCTAGTGGAAAAACGCGCCCCGTCAAGCACGCCAACGGCGATTCGGCGCAAAAGCGCAGTCCGTCACCAGGCGCACACGCCCGGCGGCGGGCTCCGCTGCTGAGTCAGGGAATCCGGCGAGCGGACTTCAGGATTCCAGCTCGCGCAGGCTCAGTCCGCAGCTCAGGCACCTGGAACCCCAGAAGGTCCGTCGGGTCATCACCGACCACATGTTGTGCGCGGATTTGTCGTGCCCCGCGCCGCATCGCGGACATGCCCGCGCGAGAGAGCGAGTGAATGAATACACCGACATGCTCCACAAGAATCCGGAAGCGAAGAGCAGAGGCACCAGCGCAATCGGAAGCGCTATCAACGGACGGTCATTGACCGGGATACCGCCGATCAAACCCAACCCCACGAACCCAACCAGACACCACTTTCCGATCCGGAACCGGTTCCGGATCTCCTGCAACGTTTCACGTTCTTCCCTCGACAGCATCGTGAACGTCCTCCCCGCGGAAGATCCTAGCCGGTTGTGAATAATGAGCCTACACCCCTCGTGCATCGGGCGGCCAGACGTACTTGTGAGCCTGCAACTGGAGTCTGACCGGCAGCCTGTCGGCGAGAATCCACGCCGCAAGGCGCGCCGGCTCAAGGCGCCCGAACGCGCAGCTCATCAGCACCGCGTTGACGCGCGCGGCCAGGTCGTGGCGGCGAATCATCTCGCGCGCCCATTCGTAATCGGCGCGATCGCTCAGCACGAACTTCACTTCGTCGCGCCGGGTGAGAAGCTCGATGTTGCTCCATAGATTGCGCGCCGATTCGCCGCTCGCCGGGCATTTCAGGTCAACGACCCTGATGACCCGCGGATCGATACGGCCGATGTCGAGCGCGCCCGAGGTTTCGATCATCACGGTCATTGCCCGCGCCAGCAGCTCGTTCATGAGCGCGTAAACCCCCTCCTGTAGAAGGGGTTCGCCGCCGGTTATCTCGACCAGGTCGCCGCCCAACGCGCCGACCGCCTCGACGATCTCGCCGACCGTCATCCGCCGCCCTTCATGGAAGGCGTACTGGGTGTCGCACCAGACGCATCGCAGATTGCATCCGGTAAGCCGCACGAACGCGCACGGACGGCCGGCCAGGGTGGATTCGCCCTGGATGCTGAAAAAGATCTCGTTGACGACAAGCGTCGTCGCGCGATCGCCGGCGCTCTCCATGTCAGGCGACGAGCCTCTGCGCGGCGGCGCGCGCCCGCTCCATCACGGTCTTCAGTGAAACCCCGTGCTCAAGCGCGATACGGCGGCAGTCGTCATACTCGGGCGAGATGACGAGCGCGGCGCCACCGTGCGAAATCTTGATTCGGACCTTGCCCCATTCGGTTTCGACCTCCTTCATCTCGCGTCGCAGTTTCAGCCGCGAGACGGGATGGAAGCGAAGGCCGATAGTTGAAGTTTCGCCGAACAGCACCCTTGCCACTTCGTCGCGTCGTGAAGGCTCGGCGAGCACGGTTAGGATTACCCCGGGGCGTCCCTTCTTCATGATCGTCGGCGTGAGGCTGACGTCGCGCGCTCCAGCGGCGAACAGGCGTTCCATCACGTGATCGTATATCTGCGGATTGAGGTCGTCGATATTGGTGGAAATCTCGAGCAGCTCGTCGGCGTCGAATCCCGCGCCGACCTTGCCCACGATCATCCGCAGAACATTGGGCCTATCCTCGAGATCGCGGCTGCCCGCTCCATAGCCGACGCGCTCCATCTGGAAGCCGAGCGGAAGTTGAGCCGGGCGGGCGAGGGCTTTTATCACCGCGGCCCCAGTCGGTGTCACCATCTCGGCCCCTCCGTCGCCGAGCCGGACCGGAAAGCCTGAAAGAAGTTCGGCGGTCGCCGGCGCGGGTACCGGAATCACCCCGTGCATCGAACGCGCGAACCCCGAGCCCATCGGAAGCGGTGAGACAAGCAGTTCGCCGACCGAGAGCCGTTCGAGGCACCATACGGTTGCGACCACGTCGATAATCGAATCGACTGCGCCGACTTCGTGAAAGTGAACCTGCTCGGGGGTCGTGCGATGGACCCGGGCTTCGGCCTCGGCAAGCGCTTCGAACACGGAAATCGCGCGCCGTCTGACGCTCTCGGATAAACTGGCGCCTTCGATCATGGCGCGGATCTCCGAAAGATGGCGCTCGGGCTGTGACTCGAGGACCTCGACGTCGAACTTGGCGGCCGATATTCCGGCGAGTGTCCTGCGCCGCTCGCTCAGGCGATAGCCCGTAAGCCCCAGCGACGCGAGCGGGGCTTGCAGCTCCGCAAGCTGCACGCCGCAGTCCAGGCACGCACCGACCAGCATATCGCCGCTCAGGCCCGAGAACGCATCGAGATAGGCGGTTTTCATCCTGTAATCTTTACATATCAGCGGGTCGCAAGTACGATCAAAACTTAACCTGGGTCGCTATGAGGCAGAGGGAGCTGAAGATTTTCCGCCGTCTACTCGAGCAACGAAGGCGCGACATCCTGGAAGAGGCGGAACGCGCTCGGGGAACGATGAATTCGACGGAAGATCCGGCGGCCGACCCAACCGATCGCGCTTCGCTCGAATCCGACCGCAATTTTCTCCTCAGGATGCGCGACCGGGAGCGCAAGCTGCTCGGCAAAATAGACGAAGCCGTCGCGCGCATCGAGGACGGAAGCTACGGGCGGTGCGAAGAATGCGGCGGGCCCATCGGAATTGAGCGGCTCAAGGCGCGCCCGGTTACCACGTTGTGCATCCAGTGCAAATCCGAGCAGGAGGAGCGGGAGCGGCGCGGCTAGAGCGCGCCTGTGCCCGAGCAGCCCCGGAATTTGCCGATGAAGGTTCGAAAAGCCGTTATCGTGGCGGCAGGGCTTGGCACGCGCATGCTGCCCGCCTCGAAGGTCATCCCCAAGGAAATCCTGCCGGTGGTCGACACTCCGGCCGTGCAACTCATCGCCGCGGAAGCGGTCGCCTCGGGAATCGAGGATATCGTCGTGGTGTTGAGCCCCGGCCGCACGCTCGTGCTCGACCACTTCAAGCCGGCCCAGGATCTCGAAGAACATCTGATGCGCAAGGGCAAGCATGAGGCGCTCAGGGCCTTGCGCACCAGCAGCTTTGCCGCGCGATTTCACGCCGCCCATCAGCATCAGCCGCTCGGGCTTGGCCATGCGGTTCTCCAGGCGCGCGATAAGATCGGCGACGAACCCTTCGGCCTGTTTCTCCCCGACGACATCGTCGACGCGCCGCGTCCCTGCCTGCGGCAACTCATCGAGGTGGCCGAAGAGCGCGATGCGCCGGTCGTCGCGCTGATGCGGGTGTCGCCGAGCGAAGTGTCAAAGTACGGCATCGTTGAGGCGAAGACGCTCGGCGGGCGGCTGTACGAGTTAACCGGGATGGTCGAGAAGCCCACGCCGGACAAAGCGCCGAGCGATCTGGCAATTATCGGCCGCTACGTGCTTACGCCGGAGATCTTCGAGTTTCTCGCCGAGGGCAAGACCGGCGCGGGGGGCGAAATCCAGCTCACCGACGCATTGCTCGGGCTCGCGAAGCGGCGCAAAATCTATGGCTACCAGTTCGAGGGCGTGCGTTACGATATCGGTGATCGGGCGGGGTACGTGATGGCGCAGGTCGGGTTCGGCTTGAAGCATCCCGAGGTGGCTGATAGGCTTCGCGCCTACCTCGAACAGGTGTTATCACCAAGGTCTCGGATGGGGCAGTAGCTCAGCTGGGAGAGCACCACGTTCGCAACGTGGGGGTCGAGGGTTCAAATCCCTTCTGCTCCACCATCCAATCCTCAAGTATCCGCTAATTTGGGAGAATTGCGCAAAATCCGCGCGTGTGCGCGCGATTTGCGATTGCCGGCGGACCCGGAGAACGTCTCCGGAGGCGCTAATCGGCCAAATTCGCCAAATCCTATCCCGGCGCGATTTGGCTAGGTCCCACTGCGCGCCGCGCGAGACTCCTTCCCATGTCGGCGCAACAGAGCGATGTGTGCTCGCGACGGGCGGTCGCGCCGAAGCCTCCGCTCGAGAAGGAGACTCACATGAGCGCTGATACGGAAACAGTTGTTGCCGAGCCAAAGCCGGCTCCAACCTCAAAAACCAGGAAGGCCAGACCGCACGCATCGCAAAGCGGCGGCCATGACGGAGAAACTGGTCTGCAGCTACTGCGGCAGCGACGATCTCGCGCCGTCCTTCAAGAAGAGACGTGACGCCAGATGTCGCGCCTGCTTCAAGAAGCGGTACGGTTCCGCTGCGCGGAAAAAGGGAAGCGCGGCGCCTGAGGCCAAAAAAGAGCGGTCCCGACCAGCGGGTGCCGGTGATCACGCGGGCTACTTCGGAGAGGGACGCCGGCGTCTATGGCGAGATGCTTAATCGGCAGCCCCTGCGGTTCCTCCTGGCCGACGACCCGGGCGCCGGCAAAACGATCATGGCCGGCTTGCTGATCAAAGAGCTAATAGTCCGGGGGGATATACAACGCTGCCTAATCGTCTGCCCCGGCATGCTGGTCGAGCAGTGGCAGGATGAACTCGATCGACGTTTCCACTTGCCTTTCGAGATTAATCTCGCTGCCGCATTGGCCGAGGGGGAATGTTCTTTGGATTTCGATTCCATTTTTACGGCCGACGTTATCCGCCGTCTTGAGTCGCACCGCAACGACTCTGACGAAATAAAGTTTCGGCTTGAGGTCCTCAACAGCGCCAAGGTTCAGCCGTCTTCCCCCACGGAGGCATGTCGTTTGACGAAGCTTACTCGCAAGCGAGCGCTTTGGGAGCGCTGGGTAGATGCTGCTTCACGCGGCGGCTTATTCGACGGCAATGAGGGAACCGAGCTACGGAGCAGACTTGCCGGAGTCGATGACAATGACTTTCGGTCAGGTATAGCGGAGTGCATGGTCGCTTGGGCATTCTCGGATGACCTCGGCTTGAGAATAAGTCCAAGACCAGCGGGCCGGGATGGAAGTGTTCTGGAGTTTCTTGCCCAAGCCCCGTCTCAGGAAATACACGTCGAAGTGAAGTCACCCCGCAACTTGGACGAACTGACGGAGCCCGAAGGCGGAGCCGTGGATGTCGGCGCGCTAGCAAAAGCTTTAGGCCGCGCGCTTGAGAGCGCCGCAAAGCAATTCAACGAAGGCGCCGCAAACGTTCTCGTACTGGCCTTTCCTGAAACCGGCGCTCCTATTCCCGCAGTCTCTTCGGTGCCGGAATTGTCTCTGATTCCTGCGTTTTACGGAGAAGACACGTTGCTGACCCCGGCCGGAGGACCGACTGTCAGTGCGTTCAATCCAAAGGGTAGATTTCTAAGACGGTACGCGGGCCAACCTCGATTCACTCGGGTCAGTGCCATCGTCTGCATCGACGATGTTCCACCCGACGAAAAGCTCCGAACCGTTGTGCTACATAATCCCCACGCCATGCGGCCCGTTGACCCAAAAACCTTCCGCGACTGGCGACAACTGGTTCCAGACCCAAATAGCGGCGTCATGCGTTGGACTTCCGAGGACGTCTACCGAGCTTAAACCGGGATTTCGGTTTTGGTTCTCCGATTCCAACTCCTGCAAAGGCCGGACGACTTCTCTTTGCAAGGTTTTAGTCGGTTTTGGTCCATGTCTCCAGCGGGGCCGGGATGGGCCGGTTTCGCATCTGGTGGGCACGTAACGCCCGGATAGGCCGTTTTCCCGAACGGTT